>JAABUN010000644.1_pt1 | contig 86798 bp, 80 predicted proteins | sample 5559311 | NCBI WGS metagenome assembly JAABUN01 (sample SAMN10711877, study PRJNA513370) | rock metagenome | isolation source: Antarctica rocks | place: Antarctica: Victoria Land, Siegfried Peak sud
CGTCTCCAGATATCTGCCAACACGCCGGTTTCGGTGCGTTGGCTTACGTGTTGCGGGAACCGCTTGTGAGGCGGGTGCATGGTATGCAGGCAATTGGTGTGTCGGGTCATTCCGGCCACCCCGGCCATCCCGGCCACCGGCCTATAAGCGGTAGACCTGAAGCAGGGCTCGCCGTACATCAGGGGCGCGCGATGGCGGATGAGCTGACCCAGATGGCCCCGATCCTACGTTCGCCATGCAGCACGCGTGGGTCCGTGGGTCAAGGATGAGCCAGGCTCGTTCGGGAGTTCTCTTGAAGGACCGACACCTCGCACGCTTTCCGGAGTCATCAGGACATGCAATCGTAACGACCAGAAATCATGAGAATTCGTAGAACTCACTGTCCCCACCCGGGCGGTTTCGTGAACTGGGTGCATGCCAGGCAAACCGGAGCCAAGTTCGTGCGCGTCAGCGTCGGCATGAATGCATCCTGCCTGGAACCCGCCAAGGAGCAGAAACACCGCGAACATTACCGTTGCGATCTCTCCTAGCGGAAAGCACCTCGCCACTCGCCGGTTTGAAGATCTCATCCATGCGAGTGTCACATTCATCGACGTTGTCATCGACGTTGTCGTTGGGCCTGCCCCACGACCTCGCCAGGGTGCAGGTCCACGCTCCGCAACAACTCCGCATTGAGCGCCACGATGATCGTCGAGAGGCTCATCAGCACCGCACCAACCGCCGGATCAAGCGTGAAGCCAATCGGTGCCAATACGCCCGCCGTCAGTGGAATGGCGACGATGTTGTATCCGGCAGCCCATCCAAGATTCTGAATCATCTTGCGGTAACTCGCTTTGGAAAGTCTCCGTACCACCCACGACCGCGCGAGGATCGCTCGTTGCGAGAATGACGCCGGCCGAGGCGATCGCGACATCGGTCCCGGCTCCGATCGCGATTCCGACATTTGCCTGCGCCAGAGCCGGTGCATCGTTGACGCCATCTCCCACCATTGCGACCGTGGCGCCCTGCTGCTGAAGCCGGATGACATATTGCTGCTTGTCCTCCGGCATCACCTCGGCCATGACTTCGTCGATTCCAATCTCATCGCCGACTGCCTTGGCAACGGCCTGCGCATCACCGGTGATCATGACGATGCGGATACCCTCCCGGTGAAGTTCGTCGATTGCCGCCCGTGATTCCGACCGGATCCGATCCTCCATCGAGAGCGCGCCGATGATCTGGTCGTCACGGACGACGTGGAGCACCGTTGCTCCTCAAGAAGACCTGTGCAGTGTGCGCCTTCTGCCATACCGCCGCCGCTATGGCAGAAGGAGCAGGCTGGGATGCGACGAGGAGTGCGACATGGGAATCAGGCGGATTCCAGATATACCTCGTCAACGTAGCACCAGATCCAGTCCTCGCCCGGCTGAAACGACTGCATGATCGGATGCCCAGTGGCCTGGAAGTGCTTCGTCGCGTGCGTATTCTTGGAAGAGTCGCAGCATCCGACGTGACCGCAGGTCAGACACATCCGCAGATGTACCCACGAATCCCCCGTTTCAAGGCATTCTTCGCACCCTTGGGCACTCGGTGTCACGTCGCGAATTTGATCCCGGTGAGTGCATTGATCGGCCATGATCTTTTCTCCTGATGATGTCGAACCTGCGTAGTGGGGCAGGTTGTGGATCGAATCTCGTTGACATGATACCGGGTTCCGGTTCGGCGCGATCTCGTCGCGAATCAGTCCGCGACGGCTCTTTCGATGCACGCAGAGCCTCGATCAAACCTTCAGGGCGATCGGGTCGATGGCCCAGGTCAATGCGAAATCGGCGACCTGTTCCCAGCCCGCCTCTCCCACCGTGAAGTGGGAACGGCCGGGGAATTCCTTGTAGGCGACGATCGGACCCGTCGACGCGTACTTCCTGATATTGGCCCTGTTTGTCGCCGCGGGTATGACATGGTCGCTGCCCCCAGCGATGAAAAGCAGGGGCGCCCGGTCCCGTTTGTGGTAATCGATCTCGAGCGCGGATTTTGGAATGAAGTTCGCCAGTGCGCCTTCGAACAGCACGTGAGCCGCGGCCGGCACCTGATAGCGATCGTAGGCGGTGTCGGACTGCGCCTGGGTCATCGTGTTGCCGAACGCATATTTGAATTGCGCGCGCGTGAACGGAACGGCCTTCTGGAAATTGAGCGGGTTTCCGAGGACGCCAGCGCCGGCCCGGAGCGTTGTGAGCGGCAGGCTGAGCACTCCTTTGGTCGCTGCTGCATCGACGCCAACACCAGCCACTCCCAAACCGCGATCGAGAAGAACCTGAACGAACGCGCCACCGAACGAGTGACCCACGATGATCGGTGGGGTGTCGAGCTCACGGATGATCCGATCGTAGTGGTCGATGATCCTGGTTGCGTCCAGATTCGCAAGGGGAGAGGGGTCGCGGCGCAGTGCCTCCGGGCCACCTTCGAGACCGGGCCAGGATGGGGCAAGCACGGTGTAGCCCTCCTTCTCGTAACGGTCGATCCAATTCTCCCAGCTGAGCGAGGTCATCCACAATCCGTGAATCAGCACGATCGTCGGCTTTGCGTTGGGGTCGAGGGATGCGTTCATGAGATGCCTCCAGAAATGCAGGATAAGGATGAAAGTCGAACGAGAGGCTTGGTCCGGTCAGGGACTTGGCGAGCGGGCTGGGCCCGCTCGCCAAGTCCCTGAGATGAATGGTGTGTGATTCGTGCGTCGGTCGCACCGGCATGCCTGATGCGGTGGTCTGGAGCGCGAGCAGTACCGATCAGCCAGCGTTGCCGGGCGTTAGTCCCTGGCGAGGAACGCGATCAATGCAGCGTTCACTTCTTCGGCATGCGTCCACACTACGGCATGCGGACCGCCTGCAATGACGTGAAATTCCACATCCGGTATCAGCGCGGACAGACGCTCTCCCGTCGCCGAGACAGGCAGAATGCGGTCCTCGTCACCTTACGTGCCGATATACCGCGTGACCTCTCCGGTGCCCATCGAGAAGCCGACCAGTGCCACGTCAGAGAGATCGAGCGTCGTCAGGATCACGTGCAGGTCATTGGCGAACGTGTCGTAGTCGTATCCGACAGCTGGCTGACTGGACTTTCCGAACCCCCGGCGATCGTAGGCGACCACGCGGTAACCGGAAGCAAGCAACGCCGTGGCTTGCTTCTCCCAGGAGTGACCATCCAGAGGAAAGCCATGGATAAGCACGACCGGCTGGCCGGAGCCGTGGTCTTCATAATAGATGTCGATGTTTCCGGAGTTTTCCTTGCCTACGGTCATGAACGGCATGCGGTGTCCCTCGATTCTTGTTCGTCGCGCACGGACTCCCGCCAACGCTGTGGTGGGAGTCCGTGTGATTGTTTCAAACAGGCGTCAGATGGTGTTATCCGAGCGTGCCGAGTGCCGTGGTGATGACATCGACCACCGCCTGCGGATTGGACACGGCGATGGCGTGAGACGAATCGACTTCGACGATCGTGCTGCCCGCCCGCTTGGCGTAGAAGTTCTCGACTTCGACACCCAGAGCCTGATCCTTGGTTGTCAACGCGTACCAGGATGGAAGTGTTTTCCAGCCAGCGGCAGGAGCCGGTTCCGCAAAGGCCGACGCAGCAATTGGACGCTGCGAAACGGCCATGATGGCCGATGTCTCGGCGGGCAGATCTGCCGCGAAGATCTGGGGGAATGTCGCCGCGTCGATGACGACTTCAACCTTGAGCGGATCGGTTGCGGCAGTGGTTGGTCGAAGGGACGTTCCAAGTGCGGTCGGAGTGAACTTTCCGAGCACGTCGAGGATGACTTCTCCCTCATCCGGGGCGAACGCGGCCGCGTAGACGAGCCCAACGACATTCGATGCCATCGGGGCCGCAGCGGTAATTACCGCGCCGCCGTATGAGTGTCCGACTAGGAGCACCCGGCCGGGGATGACGCCAAGCAAACCGGTCAGATAGGCGGCGTCGGACGCTATCCCGCGCAGCGGATTCGCTGGCGCGATGACCGGGATACCGGCGGCCTGAAGCCGCCCGATGACCCCTGACCAACTCGCTCCATCGGCCCATGCACCATGCATAAGGACGACCGTCACGGCATTCGAGGCGATTGGGCTGGCGGCCGGACTTGCCTGGGGACTGGCTTGCCCCGCGAGTGCGTTGGCAGGTGATTGGCCAGCGGGCGAGGCGGCGGTGTTGGCAAGTGCACCTGCCGCCATCAGCGTTCCGGCAGCGATTCCGGTTACGACAGCGCGACGATTCAGATTCAGGTTGTGGATGCTGCTACGGGTATCCATGGTGAGATCTCCTTGTGAGGTGGGGGTGGTGGGACGGCGGGGGAGGGGACGGCGGGACATAAGATGACCGGGAATCCTGGCGACGACCTCCCCAGAGAAACAGGGAGGGGTGCGTCGTTGTCTCGAGTAACCGGTTGGCTTGCAATGGGATCTGACGTAGCGCCTTCCTCCGCCTTGGTGGTCATGGCCATGATGTAGATCGATCCCCCAGCAGTGGAGGTTCTTCGATAGTGCGCCTCGACCAGCCACGACACCACGAGCGATCCACACAACTCCCCACACGTGTTCGGATTGTGTGGGGTGGGTGCGGATTGCGAGAAAGGAGCCCGATACGCCCCATTTGACAAAAAGGGCGTATGATGGAAAATAGGAAGGAACCTGTTGGACGGTACGTTCCGAGCGTGAGTGTTCGATCGCAAGCACGGGTGGGAAGCCAATCCATCGCACGCGTGCCGTAGGCTTGAAAATTCTGACAGCTCGAAGAACATTCGATCGCAGCGGATGCCCGCAATGCGCGGTATGACGCCGCTCTCCTCCGCACATGTCGCAAATGGTCGGGACGACCCCCAATTGAAACCTGACTGGTTTCGGACGAAGGTGGTTCGAGAAGAGATCATGGACGTTGATCTCCTCTCGGTTCTGCATCGCGAATCGTTGAGAGCGTGTGTTTTCCTCAGGTCTGCTCCTGCCATACATACTCGCGAGGCGTGTAAATGATGGAACCGGTTGCAGTGTTGGAATTTGCAGAATTGCTTGGCAGATTTCGGCATGCGACCGGAATGACTCAGGAAGCACTCGCCGAGCGCGCGGGCATCAGTACCCGTGGCATCAGCGACCTGGAGCGGGGAGTCAAGCGTCGACCTCAGCGAGAAACCGTGCGTCGCCTGCTCGCGGCCCTCGATTTGTCACCGCGGGAACGCGACGCGTTCACGTCAGCCGCTCGTCTCCAAAATGATCCCGCATCGCTGGCGCCTGCGACTCCCAAGGACGTGCGTCCGCACTCCAATCTGCCACTTCCCTCTACTCCCCTTATCGGTCGGATGCGGGAAGTAAGCGACGCCAGTGCACTTCTGCTGCACCCAGACGTCCAGCTGGTAACGTTGACGGGCGTTGCCGGAACGGGCAAGACGAGACTGGCGATCGAGGCCGCAACTCAAATCGCCGATCACTTTGGGGATGGTGTCTGCTTCATATCGCTGTCGTCCATCACCGACCCCCAACTCGTTTCCGCGGTCGTCGCTCGATCGCTTGGCGTGCGCGAGATAACGGATCGCGTGGTTATGGAGGCGCTGGCTCGGCGGCAGATGCTGGTGGTGCTGGACAATTTCGAACAGGTCCTGGCCGCATCGCAGTTCGTGGCGAATTTGATTGCGATGGCTCCCCACCTGAAGGTGCTGATCACGAGTCGCGCCCCCTTGGGAATCTCGGCCGAGCACGAGTTTCCGATCTCTCCGTTTCCATTGCCGGGATCGGAACTGCTCGCATCCGACGAAGCATTTGCTCAAGGCGAAGCCGTCGAACTCTTCATCGCGCGCCCGATCCGTCCAGCCGAACCTTGCACTCACCCAGGATAATCTGGATGCAATCGCCCGAATCTGCATCCGACTCGACGGTCTGCCGCTGGCAATCGAGCTCGCCGCAGCGCGCAGCAAACTGCTTTCGCCGAAGGCGATCCTGTCGCGGCTCGAAAAGCGTCTTCCATTGTTGACGGGCGGTGGGAGCGATCTGCCCGAACGTCATCAAACACTGCGGGGAGCGATCGCGTGGAGCTACAACCTCCTCGAGCGGGACACGCAAACGCTCTTCCGCCGCCTTTCGATTTGTGTCGAGGGTTTCACCCTCGAAGCCGCAGCCGTCACACTGCTCGCCGGGGAAAGCTCACCAGAACTGGAGTTGGCGATCCTCGATCAGCTGGCGGTGCTGGTCGATCGGAGTCTTGTGTTGCGAAAAGACCAACCCGACGGTGAGCCGCGTTTCATGATGCTGGAAACCATTCGCGAGTTTGGTCTGGAACAACTCGAACTCAGTGGCAGAATGTGGCATGTGCGTCAGACCCACATGGGATTCTACGCAACGCTGGCACAGAATGCGGAGCCACGGCTGACCGCGGCGGGACAACGTGCCTGGTTCGAACGTCTGGAGTCCGACCATGCGAATCTGCGCCTCGCACTCGCCTGGGCGATCGAGCAGCAGGATGATATCGGTCTCGCGATGGCCACCGCCCTGATCCGCTTCTGGGATCACCATAGTCATCTGCAGGAAGGGCAAATGTGGTTGGAGGCGGCGTTATCAATAGGAGGCTCCTCGCCAACCGCCCTTCGCGCCAAAGCGCAGTGGGGTGTCGGTGTGCTTTCGCTCGTCGAGGGCAGGTATGGACGAGCAGAGACCTTCCTCTCACGGAGCCTGGCAACGGCCCGCCTCGCTGGGGATCGTTCCGCCGCCGGGTTGGCGCTGAATGGTTTGGGCAGCGTTGCTCTCCACAATGGTGAACCTGATCGCGCCAAGGATCTCCATGAAGAAGGACTGAGCTTGCTGCGGAAGATCGATGACAGGGATGGCATCGCCGCCTCGCTCGGCGGTCCTGGATACGGTGCCTAAGGAGCCGTCGCGGAGACACTGGACGAATCCACGTGTCTATTCGGACAGCATATGTGCCAATAGTTGTCGGCATTTTTATTGAAAAGAACGTAGAACGATTCTTTAAGCCATCCAATTCTTTATCGATAATGAGGGAAGACCCAGTCTAGTAGGTAGGCTTGTCTTCGGAATCATCTCTGAGACTATCCATGAACTCGTCAGGAGTCATGGTCTCGGCCGATTCAGGCTGCTTGGAAAGGTCATCAAGGAACTTTTCATAGTCCCTGCATGCAGCCTCAGTTCGATCGCCGAAATCCTTGCCGATCGTTTTGAGGAATTCTTCGAATGTTCGCGTGTCAGCCATGTGACGCCCTCCCGCTTCCTGGTTGATGACGGTCATCGTGCTGTTCAGTCTATACTCTCCAACCGTCCCATCCGCCGCACTGCGGCATGAACGTAGTGCTGACCGCTATCGCTCCTTTGTCAGGACCAAAGACGCTGATTTCATAGCGTTCAAGACGACATCAGCTGGTCCCTCTACCTGGGCAATTTCGGAGGCGACAACCTGCTGATCGGTCACGCTGCTTTTACTTACTACGATCGATTCGCTAGCCGACATCCTGGGGCATAGGTATTTCTCTATTCAATCCCGACATCACATGCTGCAAGCCATATGTATTCGTTTTGGACTTGATCTCATAATGTGAGTTCGTGGAAGTGCGGCAAACTGCGCCACGTGAATCGTCAGCAAGCCGGTTGATTCCAAGGCACCCGGAAGGACATGCTGATTGCATTTCTTTTCAATGTCGTGTGACGGTAATGGTAATCCTCCCTGGCGCCGGACGAGCTGGACCGCTCAGCGACACGTCGTACGTGGCTACCTGTGACGACGCCCCGGGGTATTACGATTTCTTCTACGGACATCTGTGGAAACCAGGTGGGGATCAGCGATCAGCGCCAGAGATTCGAGGGGTCAGCCAGGATGGTTGAAAAGCAACGAGCCGTCTGTGTCAATGCACGAGTGGCGTGACGGCTGGCTGACATTTGATCTCGTCACACGCAATGGAGCCATTGGGGAAGATCGAAGATTGGGAAGTTTCCATCCTACAGGCGTGTCCTGCATTCGATCTCGGTACTCCACCTCGCGTTAGCCCGTCGCTTGTTGCGAGTCGTGCCGCTACCTCCCCAATCCCGATCCGAGCGCGCACGTCGCTTCTCTCACTCATGGACCGGTGTGTCTTGCCGATCGCGTTCTTGTCCGGCTGGCGTCGATACAGGCGATCACACGAGGCCTTGAGTCGCCTTCCCGGAAATGGGCAGGCAGACTATCTCGAGATCGTCAAGGGTGACTCGGCAGGACATCGCTGGTCCGGCGGAATGGCGATCGATCCGCGACTGATTGTGCTCCGGTGACCGATGTGGGCGTCACGAGGACTGCCTCCAAGGAGTTCGACGAAGAGGATGAAGGCGAGCGACTCATTGTCCCTTCCATCAATTCACGAGTTTGTACCGTTTACCCACATCTCTGCCCCTCCTGCGCCGTATACTTACCGTACCAACGAGCAGGAGGCATCGCGATGATGGTCAACGCCGACCCCAAGACACACCATGGATTCCGCCCAGGATCACCGCGCATTTCCACCCGATTCCCCCTCATCATTCGCTCGCTGGCACTGGTCTGCCTGATTGCGGGCGTTCTTCTCACCATCCTGGAATCTTCTTCCACCGTGCTCGCCCAATCCACACCCTCCCCACGGATCGACATCCTGACACTGGACACCACGATCACGAACGTCAGTCATGTGTATGTGGATCGTGGGATCGATCAGGCGCGCGACGATGGTGCGTCAGCGGTGCTGATCGAGCTGGATAGCGCCGGTGGAGATGCCTCGGCGGCGGACAGTATTGCAAACAGCATCTTGAACAGCACAATCCCGGTCATCGTTTACGTGCCGGAAGGAAAGACGGTCCGGGGGGCCGCCGTAACCATTCTGGTTGCGGGAAACATCGCCGCGATGGCGCCAGGTGCGACGATCGGTGATGCCTCACGGGTCGCTGGCGGTAGCGATGCACGCGCGAGTGACAAACGAGTGATCACTCGCTTACAGGATCTTTCCACCGATCGGGGCAGAAAAACGGGATGGGCGAGCGGCTCCGTCGAAAACGCGATTCATCTCACTGCCGATCAGGCGAAAGCGGCAGGTATCATCGACGAGATCGCGCCCGACCGTGCGAGCTTGTTCACCGCCATCAATGGGAAGTCCATCCAGATGGGGAGCGGTGAACGCATCACGCTGTCGACCGCGAGCGCCGAATCCCGTGCCATCAAGATGACGCTGTTCGAGCGATTCCGGGCGTTCATCACCTCTCCCTCGGTCGCGTACGTGCTGCTCTGCTTCGGAGTGCTTGGCATCTTCTTCGAACTCGCGAGCCCGGGCGGTTTTGTGGCCGGTACCATTGGCCTTGTATGTTTCGCAACGGGAATCTACGCCTTCAGCGCGCTTCCGCTCAACTGGACCGGGCTTGGCTTGATGATGTTCGCGTTCGTGCTGTTGGGGATCGACCTCTTCGTCACGTCGTTCGGGGTTCTGACGCTTGCTGGTCTCGCGTCGTTCATTGCCGGCTCGTACATCGTGATCGATACCGATATCATCGGATACGATCCGGTTTCACGACCGGTCATATGGACGGCAACCGCCTGCGTGATCGGGTATTCGCTGTTCGTCGGGCTGTCGGCCGTGCGGTCGTTCCGGAAGAAACCAGTGACCGGACGGAAGGCGATGATCGGTGAGATCGGAACGGTCCGCGATCGACTCGACCCGCACGGCATGATCTTCGTGCAAGGCGAACTTTGGCAGGCTCGTGTTCCCACGTTGCCGCAAAATCAGTCGGTGCCGGTCGGTACCAAGGTCGAGGTGACTGCCATCAACGGCTTGCTCCTCGATGTTCGTCCGGTCAGCGCGAATGTCGAGGCGAACGGGGACACGTCCAGTTCGCGCCTCTTTGCCCAGCTTGACCGGATCGACCAAGGCGACCGGAACACACCGCGTGGTTCAAGCGTCTTGCCGATCGAAGGCGGTGTCGAAAGTCTTCGTCCCTGAGTGAAACCGCTTCACGTGTCCCGAGACACACGCTTCCGATGTAACCTGCTGCGAAGATTCGCACTGGCTATCGCACAGACATTCTCGTCGTAGCGGACGAGCAAGAGGAATTACACGTTATGGATGCCTTTGTCGGCTTACTGATCATCATCGTTGTATTCATCCTGATCGTGCTATTTGCCTCGATCAAGATCGTGCAGGAATACGAGCGCGGAGTTGTGTTTCGCCTGGGTCGACTCGCTGGTGCGCGTGGCCCCGGACTGATTCTGCTCATCCCGTTCCTGGAGCGCATGCAGAAGGTCGATCTTCGGACCGTCACCATGGATATCCCGGCCCAGGAAGTCATCACCCAGGACAATGTCACGATCCGCGTGAACGCCGTGTGCTATTTCCGGGTGATCGATCCCGCGATCGCGGTTGTGAACGTCGCAGACTATATTCGTGCCACGTCGCAGATCGCACAAACGACGCTGCGAAGCGTGCTCGGTCAATCCGCGCTGGACGAGATGCTTGCCGAACGCGAGAAGATCAATCAGCAACTTGCGACCATCATCGACGCGCAGACCGAGCCATGGGGTGTCAAGGTCAGCATCGTTGAGGTCAAGGATGTCGAACTGCCACAGTCGATGCAACGCGCCATGGCCCGTCAGGCCGAGGCCGAGCGCGAGAAGCGGGCCAAGATCATCCATGCCCAGGGCGAGTTCCAGTCAAGCCAGCAACTGGCTGCCGCAGCGCAAGTCATCAGCCGCGATCCCGCCGCCATTCAGCTGCGGTACCTTCAGACGCTGAACGAGATCGGCGCGGAAAACAGCACGACGATCGTGTTCCCGGTGCCGATCGATATCCTGAGTTCGTTCATGGGAATGGGGAACAACCGCTCCCAGACGCCGCCGAGTGGCCTCCCCGACGCCCCTGACCTGTTGTCCGACCTGCCTGACCTGCCTGACCTGCCGAACGATCTCCTCGACCCTGCCGGCCCTGCTAACCCTGCCGACATGCCAGAGGCAGCAGACGCGGACGTGGAATCGTTGGTTCCTCCTGTTGAAGGCAGCACTGGAGCGATCCCTCGTCCCGATCTCAAAGGGATGCCAGCGCCGGCCAGACGCGCGATCGAGAACGCTTGAGTCAAAGAAGACGTCGTGTTCAGCGCATGATCATGGCGTGACCGCAGGCGTATCGTCGCCTATGATGATGCAGATGAGCGAGCCACGCGGGCTCGCTCATCTGCATGTCGATCCCTGATTGTCTCGGTCACCCGGATTCTGAATACGATGGACAAAACGCTTCTCATCTCCATATTTGCTGGGACCAGTATTGTGGCCGGCATCAGCGCCTGGTTTTTTGTGGCACAGATGGCGATCGGCAAACGCGTCCGGGGCCCGTTTCCGATCTCGTCGCTGGTGATTTTCATTGTCACATCTTCGCTGACAGCGCTGCAGCTCATAGAAACCGACGTTCTTTCCAGCCTCCAGCGAAATGCTGGCGACCTCTCGGACGGGCGGTTCTGGAAACTGGTGACACCGCTTTTCGTACAAGGTGATGGCGCGACGGGTGCCATCATCAACACGATTACGTTCCTGCTCGTCGCGCCGGTGGCGGAGCGCGTGTACGGTCGACGGCGCATGCTGCTGATGTATTTCATCCCTGGCCTGATCGGTCAGGCGGTGGGGTTTTTGTGGGACACGCCTGGTGCGGGGAACTCGGTGGCGATTGCTGGACTCATCGGCGGCTTCCTGGCACTGGAACTCGTGCATGCCCATCGGCTCCCGCAAGTGGCGCGCGGACTGGCGGTTGTCGGCCTGATCGCGGCGCTGGTTCTGACACTCTCCAGCGAATTGCACGGACCGCCGGTCCTTGCCGGTGCATTGCTCGGTTACGTTCTGAACCACGTCAGCCCGATGCTTCCCCATCATGCGGATCACCACCCGGTGTCCTCCGCTGCTGATGCTCCTGTCCACACAGGGAATTCCGTGTAATCCGGTCCTTGTCTCCCTCCTTCTGACACTTCGCGTGAGCGTGGGAGCGACGTGGTGCTTTGGACTAACCAATCCGTGCCTTGCATTCACTAGCACCTGCGACCATGCCACCTGCCACCTGCTACCTATAGAAGGAGAGTTCTTGGCGGAGTGATCTCGCATGGAGAAGAAGTCTGCGAGATGTCCAAGAGCAGGTCAGCGTCGGCTACGCCTTCACTGCCGATCGACGTTTTCGTGCCATGTGGATGCCTACGTTCCTGGCGTGCCAGGAACATGAAGCGGATCGCCGGCTTCTTCCGCCGTCATTGACGTATGCGATCCTCATTCCACCTGCGGAGGAGAAATCGCATCCGCGATTTCTCCTAACGGGTTTCCTGGATTGCAGTCCTGACCGTCATCCGATACCGGCATTGGCCCGTCGCCAGTCCGTCGGTATCGTCCGCGATCACCCTGAAGTCGTCTGTGTTTGGTCATCGCCCGGTTGGTGACGAACGGATACTCGACGTTCGCAAGACACATGCGGCGTATCAGCTGGCCGGCAGACGAGCCAGCCGGATGTTCAGAAGGTTCAGGCTCTCGGCAACTGGTGGGATCTCCTCGTGGCGATCAAGCCGTGCGAGATCGGTGATGAACCAGCCAAGGGTGACAGCTTCGTAGATCAGCGCACGAATGTCCTTGCCTGGCGCGATCGTGATGGGACCGTATCCCTGCCAGAACGCCGCCTGAAACGACGGCTCGAGTGGATCGAGTGCCATATTCACGATCAGGCTTTCGGAGAGCGGATCGGCGAAGCGTCCGAACTCGAGATCGATCAACCCGCAGATTCGGTATCCGCCATTGCCATCCGGCTCGACGAAGATATGGCGCGGTCCGAGATCGCTGTGAATGAGCGCCGGTGTCTCGATCCTGTCGAGGACATCCGCATGTTTCACGATTGTTGCCAACAGCTTGTCGAAAACTTCGGACTGGAGGTCGAAACGGCAGGCATCCTCGACGAAACCCTCGGCGTCGGCGCGGAGAATCTCCGACCAGCGCGATCGCTGAATGCCTGTTTCATATCGAGACGCTCCACCACTATCGTCAGTCTTGCCGGCTCCGCCGAAGACCTCGCTCTGAACGCCATGGATCGACCTCGTGAGAACCCCGGCCTGCCTCCAGAGTTGATTCCGATCGTGTTGGGAAAGATCTCCAGCGAGATCGCTCCAGGGACGACCCCGGACGAGACCCTGAATAACCCAGTCGCGGTCAATCAGCGTGCGCGAGAAATCGACGTATATGGAGGAAGGCAGGAGATCCGCTAAATGAGGAAGGAGAGAGATCACCGCCTGTTCCCGGCGCAATCCGAATGACGTCATCCAGCTCGGGCCGGCGGTTGCCGATGCTTCCGAGGGCGCGAGGCGCAGAACTGCGGGAAGGGCGCCTGCGACATCCAGCATGAACACATCATTGATGGTGCCGCCAGCGATGGACTGCACGCGTTGAACTCTGCCAGAGGCCCCGTACGCACGGTTTGCGATCGCCGCGATCATGTCATCCGACAACGCTTTTGGCATCCGTGCGTGTGCCTTTACGGGCAATCCGGATTCACTTTCCATGGTGGTCAATCGTTCGCGGACCTTTCCCAAACCCTCGACAGGAATGGATTGGCTTTCTATGCTGGAAACAGGACAGAACGAAACACGCGGCTCGCGCGTCCTTGATAGCAACGGGTACAGCACCGCGTTCGCCTTTCGCGCCGATGATAGACCTTGCAGTCTCCCACGATCACGATTCAGGCATCACCGTTCATACGTCGACAGGAGCTCCTCATGACTCAGCCAGACGTCGATCTGCTCTCCTCCGCAAACCCAGATGGACCAGAAGTTGGGCCGATTCGGCTCAACCGGCGTCGCACGCTCGGCGCGATCACCGCCAGTGCCTCTGCCGCGATGGTGGCAGTCGGTGTCCGTCGAATGGCTCAGGCGCAGGACGAAACGCCCACCCCGGATGCATCGGCGATCGTCCCTATCCAGTCGACCGCTGTTGGCGAGATGCCGACGACCGGTGCAATCCGGGGAGCACCGGTTGGCCAACAGCCACTTGCCGTCGCCGCCGCGACGGCAACGATCCCGGTTGGAATCCAGGTCGCCAAGGCGCAGATCGACGCCCAGATCGAGGTACTCAACATCGTGAATGGCTCGATGGAAAATCCAACCGGGCCATGGGTTGTTTCCTGGTATCAGCAGACAGCTGAACTTGGCGAGATCGGAAACGTCGTTCTCGCCGGCCATGTCGATTACTGGAATGTCGGCCCTTCGGTCTTCTACAGTGCCGGCAGTCTGGCGGAGGGAGACGAGATCGTCCTCACCGGTGCCAACAATGCGACATTCACGTACGTCGTGGCGACCAACGACACCTTCGGCCTGGAAGACCTGACGAGTGGCAAACTCTCCGAGGTGGTGAGCCCAACGCCCACGCCCGCACTGACGATGATTACCTGCGGCGGCGAGTTCGACTATGTGAACGGCGAATACCTCTCGCGAACGGTTGTGCGATCCAATCTCAAGTCCTAGCTTCCACTGGCCGCTGCCCCTGGTGAGACCATGCGCAAGCCTGTGAGGTTTGGTTTGCACATCCACTTCCAGATGAAAACTCCCATCGAACGCTGTACCTTCCCCATTGTGTGGGAAGGAAAGCATGTGGTTCGATCTGGGGGGTGACTGGAAGGCCCGGACCGACCGCACAGGTTTACACTTCGGACATGAACACACGGTTTTCCTCCTCACCTATCTCGTCCTCACCACTTTCGCCCAAGATCAGGACTGCGGCCCTGACCGATCTGGTCGAGGCTGCCGTCGTCTATCAGCCGGCAGCGCACGCGCTGTTCGATGAACGCCGAGCGAGCGATCCATGGGCGTCGGAGGATGCGCACCGGATCGATTTGCAGGCGACGATCAACGCGCTCGGTGCGATTTCCAGCGCGTATCCTGACGCGGTAAAGGTCTCCGAACACGACGGCGCAATCATCGCGGTAGGTGCGGTCGTGATCCGCGAACGTCACGCCCATATCCTCTTCCTTTTTGTCGATCCCGAGTGGCAGCAAAGGGGAATCGGGCACGCGTTGTTGAACGAATTGCGACGGGTGATCGTGGAGGCTGGGTGCAGCGTCATCAGTCTGACCGCTTCTGAAGACCGTCGTGCCTGGCGTCGATATCTGGCGATGGGTTTGCAGCCGGGCGCCCCGATCATCTCGATGCGGGCACCTGTCGCGATCTTTCCGGAGATGCCGGAGATGACGGATTGATGACGCGAGCGGTATCCAGCCTTCAGCCCGACGCACTTGATGCCATCGACAAGATCGACAAGGCTGTGAAAGGTGCACGCCGGCGAACAGACCTCGAACACTGGATCAGCGCAGAAGGCGCTACCGGAGCAGTGCTTCTGCAGGAAAGCACCGGATTGCCGGTGGGGTATTATCTGGTTTCAGGCGATGCACGGTACGGTCGGATCGGACCGGTGGCTTCATTGCAACGAGACAGGTTCTGCGATGTGCTGCATCGTGCGCTGCATGCCGCAGGAAACCTGGAAGGCGCCGCGCGTCTGGTGTGGCGAATCGATCTCCCGGCGGAGAATCGTGATGCGATCGAACCGCTGTATCGAGCCGGGTTTACCCCCTGGAACCTTTTGCCGTGGTTCGCAAACGGCAAGATCGGTCAGTGGGATCGGTATGTTTTTCGCGACGAGGATCAACTTTAAAGCGACATCTCTGAAAGGTGACACTCACATGTTCAATATCGGACTCTATCGTTCTCGGAAGCACAAGATCATCTTCGGGGTCTGCGGCGGCATCGCCGATCAGCTCGACGTCAAACCCGTCTGGGTCCGTCTGGGAACCGTTGTCCTGGCGGTCGTCATCCCCGGCGTCAGCATCTGGCCGGTCATCGCGCTCTATATCGCGCTCGGTCTCGCGCTCCCCACTCGAGACAACACGTCCTTCTAGCACGCTTGCCACCTGTTCCGATGGGCCGGATCGAACGCTTCGTCAATCATTGGCAGCGGTTCGACCCGCTCCAGGGAAAGGCTGCCGGTCTGGCTCGTCAGGTCACAAGTCGCGGGCCTTACAGCTTCAGCCGCTCCCATCCTGATCCGGTCCGTGTCGAGTTGGCGAGATGGGACCTGACCTGACTCATGACGGCTCGCACGTACAACCATGTAACACGCGGTATTCCGCGGGCCGCTTGCTCGCGAATCGCCTGAAACCCCAAGCCGGAGCAAGACGTCATCGTGGTATCCTCCCAGATGATTCGTTGGGACGGGACAGGTTCGTTTCGCCCCGGAATACGCCCTGAGTGCAGCCGCAAAAGCCCAATCGGGAGAGGATTCGTCGAAGCATGGCATCAGTACGCGAGCGAGATTCGGTGGGATTCGACGACGCCCCCTCATCCTTGCTGCAGGTCTCCTGCATGAGTTGCGGTCGCACGTTCAGCGGTGATCGCGCGCTTGCCACCTGTCCGGCATGTGGCGGCTTGCTGGACGCGACGATCCGTCTCGATCGCAAACTTACCCCCGACGCCTTTGCACGCATTCCCGGTTCGCTTTCTGATCGCTCCGGTGTGTGGCGGTTTGCTCCGCTCCTGCCCGAGATTGCTGCAGACAAGATCATCACGCGCCAAGAGGGAAATACGCCTCTCTATTGGGATGAACGTCTCAATGCCTACGCCGGTCTTGGTCGGGGGCGTTTCGGGATAAAGCATGAAGGGCACAATCCAACCGGCTCATTCAAGGATCGCGGGATGACCGTCGCCGTCAGCCACGCCAACGCCATAGGCGCTCGTGTGATCGCCTGCGCTTCAACGGGCAATACCTCGGCATCGTTGGCATCGTATGCGGCGACCGCTGGCATCCCTGCGATCGTCCTGATCCCCGATGGCAAGATCAGCCTCAGCAAACTGAGCCAGACGATTGCCTATGGCGCGACGGTCGTCAAGGTCGAGGGTGATTTCGATCTTGCGCTCAAGTTGCTTCGCGCGTTGACGGACACGTATGACGTCTATCTGGCCAACTCGGTCAATCCGTTCCGTCCTGAAGGCCAGAAGACGATCGTATTCGAACTTCTGGACCAACTCGGGTGGGACGTTCCAGACGTGATCGCGCTACCGGGGGGCAATCTCGGCAACACCGCTGCGTTTGGCAAGGCACTTTCAGAAGCGTTCCAGGTGGGATTGATTGCGACGATGCCCCGGCTGGTCACGGTTCAAGCGGCAGGTGCCGCACCATTCGCCGCCTACTACGACTCCGGGTTCGACCACTACGAACCGGTCCATGCCGAGACGATCGCGTCCGCGATCAAGATAGGCGATCCTGCCAGCATCGAACGTGCGCGACGCAGTATCGAGCTCACGGGCGGCATCGTGTCGGCCGTCTCCGATGAGGAGATCATGGAAGCGAAGGCCACGATCGACCGGATCGGGATCGGCTGCGAGCCTGCTTCGGCGGCGTCCCTGGCCGGGATTCGCAAGCTCGTCCGACGTGGCGAGCTGGATGATGATGCGACGGTCGTTGGTGTTGTGACCGGCAACGTTTTGAAGGATACCGACGCGATCATCGCGTACCATCTCACCGACGAGTCACGACATGAGCATGCGAATCGACCGGTGAGCGTTCCCGCCAACCTCGATGCGTTGAAGAAAGTGCTGGACGATGCAGTTCACGGTTAGGGCACCAGCCTCGTCGGCCAATCTCGGACCCGGTTTCGACGCGATCGGGATCGCGCTCGACCTCTGGAACAGCGTGACGATCGACACCAATGGGGAATCCGGCGAAATCACCAGTAGTGGAACGGAATCCGCCCTTCTTGAAGGTCGCGAGAATCTGACGATCAAGGCGATGAAGACTCTGGCGCGCGAATATGGCCGACCGTTGCCCCAGTTCTCGTTGCATGCAGAGACGGAAGTTCCGATCGCACGTGGTCTTGGATCGTCCGCCTCGGCGCTGGCTGTGGGACTCGTCGCCGCCAATCACTTGCTGAATCTGCAGCTTGGGATCGACGATCTGTTCGCCCATGCCTGGCGAATCGAGGGACATGGTGACAACGTCGGCGCCGCCCTTTATGGTGGTGCGGTGCTTGCCGTTCCGGGCATGCCGTATGCAAAGGCTCTTCTGTCGCAGGGTGATCTGGGCTTCACCGTGGTCGTGTTCATCCCGGAAGTGACCGGTGCGACCTGGGCCGCCCGGGCGGCGCTGCCAAACGATGTTCCCCATGCCGACGCCGCCTTCAACGTCGCTACAGCGAGCGGACTCGCGGTCGGATTGCTCACGGGCGACCTCAAACTGATCGCTGCCAGCATGAATGACCGTTTGCATGAACCATATCGGGCACGGCTCTTCTCTCACCTCAACGACATGAAGACGGTGGCCCGGGAGTATGGGGCGATTGGGGCCTGCCTGAGCGGTGCCGGACCGACGGTGCTCGCCTTCGTCCCGTTCGATGCCGTCGATGCCGTCGTCAGCGCGATGCGGGCAACTGCGATCCGGCTCGGTGTCCCGGGCCGCGTGATCCACCTCGCTCCAACCATCGAAGGCACGACGATTGTGCATGCCTTTGTAGAAACTGGTGTGGTGTGAACCTTAGAGCGGCGATTGTTCAGATTCTCCAAGAATCCAGTGAACCGCTACACTCTCGCGATTTTTGCGCGAGAATCCTGAATCCTGAATCCTGAATTATGGCAAACGACAGGCAAAACACCTGCCGATACTGTGAGTTCAAGACTCTCGACCGATAAGGCGACGTTTACTCGAGTATCTCCGGGTGTCTACTCGCTTACGGCGTCAACTTCGACTTTATCTGTTCCGATTGAGATTGCGGTTGTTGGCGATAAAATCACACCGCTGACGTTTCTGGATGCCGCCGAGGCAATCCTGCGAGAAACTGGCACTGAGAATGGTCTTCATTTCCGCGAGATCGCTCGCCTGGATATCGAGCAGAATCTCATTGCGACGAAAGGCCTGACTCCTGACGCCACCATGAGCGCTCAACTTGGGACGGATATTGCTCAACGAGCCTTACGTGGTGAATCACAGCGGTTCGCCAAGGTAGGCCGCGGAATCTTCGCCCTCGCACGGCAGGCCGAATCATCACTTCGCCACGATGTGGAGACGCACAACGAAAAAGTAAGAAACAGACTTTTGACGAAACTGAAGGAAATGGATCCCGACACATTTGAAGCTGTCATTACCGTGCTTCTTGAACGAATGGGGTTCGAGGACGTTGAAAAGACAAGCAGATCGAACGACGGCGGGATTGATGTCTTTGGGAATCTCGTCGTTGCAGACGTCATCAAGACGCGAATGGCGGTACAGGTCAAGCGTTGGGCGGACAACGTTCCTCGTCCAATCGTGCAGCAGGTTCGTGGGTCACTTGGCGTACACGATCAAGGCCTCATCATTGCAACAGGCGACTTTTCCAAGGGCGCAATGGAGGAAGCCAACAAACCCAACGCAGTATTAGTAGCGCTGATGAGCGGTGAACAAGTGGTCAATCTCCTCATCCAGTTCGGTATTGGTGTAGACAAGACTCCAATTACAATCCTTGCGCTTTCCTCTGATCCCATCTCGCCTCCTGCGGATTGATCTCGCCCACGAACATTACCAATCTCCCCTTATCGTTTGGTTTCGCGCCAAGGAATACGTTCCTTCGACTCGCGTTTCACACGATGTACGCAAGTTGCAGTGCAAGATTCTGTCACGCTTGAAGCATCCGGGCCCCAGCACAAGCACAATCGTGACAAATGCGCTGCCTGAACGCTCCGACCAAGGAGCGGTACTGCGGATTCTGCAAGCACATCGAGACTATGGCGTTGTCAGTATGACCGGGCAATAGCCGGGCAATATAAATCGGCAAAAAATGGTGTCATGGTCACAGGCTTTCCGAGAACTCATAATCCCCATAGTCGTCCATAAAAGTTGTTCAATGCCTCAGAGGGCCGATCGGCCCATGATTTTCAATGGTCCAATGGATCAGAGGCGGTTCTCGATATGGGAAAATCTTACGCATGGGCTCCACGTCTCAACCGCGTTCGGCCGACAGAAGGCACAGATTCTGCAACATGGAGATACCACACTTGGGATGCCCTCCCATGGGTATGAGACGCTATGCAGTGCGGCGTGTGACCGCACGCATGACAGGAGTTGTCCATGTTCAGAAGAAAGTTCGCTCTCGTGCTTGGAATCATCGCGGCGTTGCTGATGGGCGGCTTTGTCCCCGTCATGAGCATGCCTACGGCCTTGGCTCAGGATGCCGCAACCGCGGAGGCCACTCCACCGTCGGAATATCCTGCGGTCAATGTCGTGAATCGTGTCGGCCCGGCAGTCGTCACTGTCATCAACGAAAAGACGGTGAACGGTATGGGGGCCGCGTCGAGCAGCCAACTTCAGCCAGCTGGATCAGGGACCGGGTTCATTATCGATACCCAAGGGCATATCGTCACCAACTGGCACGTCGTCACCGGAGGCGAGAAGTTCCAGGTTATCTTCGCCAATGGCGAGACCCGGGAAGCAAAGCTTGTTGGGTCGGACGAGATCAGCGACCTTGCGGTGGTACAAGTTTCCGGAGACGTTCCGGCCACCGTGGGATTTGGTGATTCCAGTATTTTGCAGCCTGGCCAACCTGTGCTCGCGATTGGCTCTCCGTTAGGATCCTTTACCAATACCGTCACCGAAGGGATCATCGGCGGGATCGGTCGAAACTTCCCCACGGACCAATCCCAGGGGCCACAGAGTTACACGAATCTGATCCAGCATGATGCCCCCATCAATCCGGGCAACTCCGGTGGTCCGCTTCTGAACCTGAAAGGTGAGGTCATCGGCGTCAATACACTCGGCATTCCGTCCGAGCAGGGTCAGCCGGTACAAGGTCTTTTCTTTGCCATCCCCTCGAACACGGTTCAGAAGATCACTGGCCAGCTCATCGCGAACGGCGCGGTGGTTTATCCGTTCATGGGTGTTCAAGGTGGCCCCGTAACCCAGGACGTGGCCGCCCGACTCGGTTTGTCAGTCAATTATGGCTTTTATGTCTTGGACGTCTCGCCGGGCGGACCGGCTGCCAACGCCGATGTCCGGAAGGGTGATGTCGTGCTGGCGATCGATGGGCAGAAAATCGACCAACAACATTCCTTCACCGAAGTGCTCTTCGCGTACAAGCCCGGAGACAAGGTAGATGTGACGATCCTTCGCGACGGCAAGCAAATATCCATCAGCGTCACACTCGGTCAGCGGCCGCCAGCGACGCAGGGATAACGTCTTCAGGGAAAGGCGCTGCGTGGACCAGCCAGCGCTTCAGGTGCCGGGATCGGGAGGTGCGAATCGGAAATTTCGCAGCTCCACTGAAGAAGGTTGAACTCATTCACCCGCAAGGGACGCATGGCGGCGAACGAGAAGGAGGGGCGGCAGTTACAGGTACTGCCGCCCTGCACCCTGCGGACTCGTAACCACATGAGACAATCGACGGCAGTGAAGAATCGGTGTCGACACAACCTCGTTACGCCGCGTCTCGGGGTTCAAATCGGAAAATGTACCGGAGCCGCGTCACAAGGCGCTGGGAACGCGAGTCGCACGCGAGTTGAGCTTGCCCACGGTTGTCGCCAGTTCCATTTGTGCGGCGTGAATGGCGGATGCGGTGTCGAGGCGGCCAGCGCCTTCCAGCGTTTGCACCAGCATGGTCAGTGATGTGTCGAGTTCGGCCGTCAGCACATGGTCGCCAAGCGCGGACAGGCTTCTGCACAGGATGTCCTCAACACGCCGCTGTACCTGGCTGGATAGACGACCGAGACCCGCTCTCCAGGCTCGTCCTCATCCTCTCCCTCCTCCGCCCACCGCGTCAGAAAGTCCCGCAGGTTCTGGATCACGGCGATACCCGGCGCCGGGTTTTGCTGGGACGTCGAGATCGACCGCCACGCGATCGTCTCAAGCTGCTCAATGCCCTAGCGGGATCGTCCTGTGGCTGTCGGCCTCGGCTAATTTCAATGGCGTCCTCTACCGCTTGCGCAATCTGCTCCGTTTCCCCACTTCCGGCGGTTTGTTCATGGACGATCGTATCCCTGAACGCTACGTAGGATCCGATGGTGAGTTGGATGACGACTTCTACGGTCTCTGGAGCCCGATCAATCGCGCGCGATCGCATCCAAATCCAGCCCGACGAAGAAGCCTTCATGTGACGTCATGATGGGGTCCCGGTAATGGTGGGAAATCGGGACTCCCGGCATGTTTTCTGGACGAGCAGCAACTGCCGCCGGCGGGTAGCCAGCGTGTGGTCGTGGATCGCCCTGATCTCTTCCGTATCGCGCCCGGCGGATCGATCCGGTCCGGACGTATCGATCCAGTGGAGTGTCAAGGTCCATCCGCATGACGCTCCGACGTGGCATGATCGGGCTTTGCCCGATCGGAACGGCATGAGGCCGTTCCCTCCCGTGAAGCCGATCCGGGAGCATGATGGCTGACAGACCACGAGGAGTGTGTCAAGGCTCAAGTGCAGGGCAAGGTGATCCCCAGTCGGCACAGGAGAGATTTCTCGACAAGCTCGAAATGACGAACGGACGACATGGCCATCATTGCGTGGCGGGTTGTGGCCCAGCGAAAAGGGCACACGTTCAGAGCATTGCTTCAAGGTATCGACCTTCGGTCGATCGGGCCGACATTTCTGCGGGAAGTCGGCCCCTACGGCCAAGCTGCCCGGTGCGCTGCTCGACACGCGGCCCGGTGCGCTGCTCTGTTTCGCATCGATCGGCGGGCAGACGCGGGTACAACCGCTACATTCCTGTCACCCTGACAGGATGTGCGATGCCGTGGACCAGGTACCTGGTCCACGGCATCGCATGTGGTTTCAGCGGCGGCGAACCGTCGTCTGCGTCCGCTTCGGGATCATTTCCTGCTGCTGCCGGACGCGTGCGGCAGCGGCGTGACAACGCTGCCAGACGTGTGGATCATCCATTTCCATCACGTGGTGGAAGAGATCGACCCAGACAGCAAGTGGTGTCTGGCTGGGTCGCTGGACGATCGCATCGTTCGATTTTCGGTGCAGCATCTGAACTTCCCGCTTCGGCAGGATCGTAATCAACGCTGCCTCGACGGTCGGCTTCCAGGCCGAAAAGAGTGCCGTCATGAAGTCTTCGTAATGTTCTCGCTGACCGAACGGCACGAATGGTTCGGCGCGACGTTCCAGGTGAAGAAGCGCGCACTCCACCTGCGGCATCGGGACGAAATCCTGACGGCGGAAGGTGTGCACGATCGCGGTCGAAAACCAGGGATGCAGCCTGACCGACTGCAGCGTTCCGATGGGGTTTCCCAGATAACGATCGGCGGCCTCCCGTTGCATCACCAGCCAGGCGGCTTCCGGTGGTGCGATGCCGCTTGTGAGTTTGCCAACGATCGCCGCCGTGATGTTGAACGGGATACTGGAGAAGACCTTGTACGGCGTCGCGGGCAGGGGAAAGGTGAGAATGTCGGCCCCGAATACGATGACGTTCTCCCTCTGCGCGCTGCGGGCGCGCATGATCTCGGCATGATGCGGATCGTTCTCGATCGCGAGGACATGCCGACAGCGCGCAGACAAGGCATCGGTGATGATACCTCTGCCGGGACCGATCTCGACCACAACATCGCTTGTGGTGATCGTCGTTTCCTCGACCAGCCGCCGGACCAGACGGCGGTTGTGCAGGAAGTTCTGACCGAATGAAATCCGGCGGGATTGACGCGTACCAGGTGTGGATGTGGGCACCACACGCTCCCTTCGTCTATCGCGTCCGGTGTCTGAAGGAACCGGACGCGAAAACGTCGCGCGCACCAGCGTGCCGCGACATCAAGGGAGTTCTTCGTGGTTCGGTTGAAGGCGATGTGTTGCGGACTAGCGAGAGGAGATCGCAACCGTCACAGGCATCATGTGCACGAACGACCGCATCGGGTCAGATCGTCCCCGAACCGCGGAGAACTCCGCGACTCTTCTGATGCGTTCGAATGTTGCGAATCCTGCTGCCATGTAACTCTTCACCTCTCGTATCCATATGCTACGAAGTGGTTGCAGAAATGTCAAATGTCAACGGTGTGACCGGGGCCGGGACGGGAAAGGGTGGGAGTGTCCTCATCTTCCCGTTCCGGATCTATTGCAGCTCTCTATCGTTGCAACATGATCGACGTTGCGCTGGCCGCAATCGCCTCAATTTCAGAACGGGTGGCGGACAGGAAATCGCCGGGCATCGTGTGTTTGAGCGCACTCGCCGCCGCGCCAAGAGCAACCGCACGTGTCAGCCCGTGGGGATTCTCCAGATACCCGGCGAGGAAACCAGCCGCATAGGCATCTCCGCCGCCGAGTCGATCGACGACTTCGAGGTCGCGCCATTCCGAAGACGCCAGCACTCCAGATGGACCGAGGGCAAAGCTCTGCAGTTTCAGACGTCGACTGCCCTTCGTGCGCTTCCGTGTAAGCGTCACGGCCGCCACCCCGAGCCTTTCGATCGCGTGCTTGAGTACGTCTTCATGTGATCCCGTAATTCCGTAGAAGGTGTCGAGACCGCCTCGCGATGCGAACAGGATATCGACAAGCGGAATGATCTCGACGAACGCGGCTCTCGCATCGTACTCGCTCCATAGCTTCGATCGGTAGTTCAGATCGAACGAAACCAGCACGCCCGACTCGGAAGCCACGCGCACGGCCTCCATCGCTTCGGCGCGAGCACCGGGCGAGACGGCCAGGGTGATGCCGGAGATATGCAATGCTCCCGCACCTTCGAGAATTGCCTGCCAGTCGAATGACCCTGGTTGAATCCTGCTGATCGCGGTCCCCTTGCGATCGTAGGTGACTGCCGACGGGCGAGGGTCGACACCTTCCTCCAGAAAGTACATGCCAGCGCGCCCGTCGTCTTCGCTCACCCATCGCACACCGGAGACATCCACTCCGTTGGCCTGCGCTGCTCGTGCGATCATGCGGCCAAGACCGTTGTCCGGCAGCACAGAGATCCACGCGGCAGGGATGCCGAGGCAGCGCAATGCGACGGCGGTGTTCAGTTCCGCACCTCCAACCGTCACGTCCAGCGATGTTGTCCGTTCCAGCCGCTCGTTGCCGGGTGGAGTCAGCCGGATCATCGCCTCGCCGAAGGTCACCACACGTTTGCTCAGTGAATGGAGAGCGGGCGCGATCGCCTCGATTTCAGGAAGGGTTTCGACCTCATCAGGCGTGTCATCTTCCCGATTCACTGGTTCCTCTGGTTCCATACTCACGAAGGCTGCTCCTTACATGTATTGGGTCTGATGGCGGGCCGGTGACCGCATCTAATGAAATAGCACTATGATGAATACATCATCTCCGACATATCCCGATGAGCCACTCTACCGCAGGGTCGGTTGCAAGGGTAGCCGTTCGCAGTGATCTTCAGGCATCGGAAGACGGTGCGCGTGCAATGTTTCCGCCCATCGGCGGGACAGGTCAACACGATGGTGCGGACCCTTGGAGTTCCGGGCTCTCGCAAACGCGACATGCTCGATTCATGCGACGTTCACGTAACAGGAGCTTCCGTTGATCGAACATCCGGTATCGTCTATCGCCGCACGCACGGACCGGCTGAACGTGTTGCTCGCCAGCATCGAGCACACGGGCGATCTGGTGACCGAAGACGTCATCGTTCCCGGAGTCATCAGCCCACTCAAGGTTACACGCCCGACCAACACCGATCTCCTGCTCGATCAGATCGTCAGTGATCCGGAGCAGAATCTTCCGTACTGGGCGGAATTGTGGCCAAGTGGCATTGCGCTGGCGGCAGCCGTTGCCTGTCAGCCTGACATCGTCGCGGGAAAGCGCTGTCTCGAACTCGGGTCGGGAATCGGGATCACGGCCGCCGTTGCGGTCGCTGCGGGTGCTCATCTGCTCGCTTCCGACTATGCCGAGGAATCGCTGACCCTGACCCGTATCACGTCGCTGCAGCACTGCGGCGCCGAACCGGACACTCTCCGAATGAACTGGAGAGATCCTCGGGACCAGGAACGTCTGCTCGAGGAAGGCCCGTTCGCGGTCGTGCTTGCGGCAGATGTGCTGTACGAACGACGAGACATCGAGCCGTTGCTGGATCTGCTCGATCGAACAGTTGCGCCGGACGGCATGTTGTGGCTCGCGCATCCGGGGCGCCCACCGGCACGCGTCTTCCTGGAACTTGCGAAAGAGCGCGGCTGGGCCGGGTCGACGACGGAATTTTCCGGCCCTTGGCCCGATCCAAACGACGAACTGGTCGTGGCCTATGTGCATGCCCTGCGGCGAGAAACCGGCATCAATCCCTGAATGACTATTGACAAGCGATGCCATGTCGTGCCAAAAACAACGCAGCGGATCATAAAGCGCCGTGATTTGCGCGAAATAGACCACCGATAGCATGCACGCATCCTTGCGATGCGAGTGCTTGTCGTAGGGCGCTTCGGAGCCGCGCCGCCGGATGTACCGGCACGTGTGCGGTCCTGTAATCGGTGAAGGAGCAACGTATGTCTCGCGTAATTTTCGACAACGTCTCGAAGCTTTACAGTGGTGGTGGCCAGGCTGCTCCCGCCGTTTCCAATCTCAGTCTCGAGGTCGAAGACGAAGAGTTTCTGGTCGTCGTCGGCCCGTCGGGTTGTGGGAAATCCACGGCCATGCGCATGGTTGCCGGTCTGGAAGAGATCAGCGATGGTCGAATCATCATCGGCGACCGCGTGGTCAACGATCTTCCGCCGAAAGACCGCAATGTAGCCATGGTCTTCCAGTCCTACGCGCTCTATCCGCACATGAGTGTTCGCGATAATCTCGCGTATCCGCTCAAGCTTCGGAAGACGCCGAAGGCCGAGCGCGAACAACGCGTCCGGGAGGCAGCTCGTATTCTCGACATCGAACAGTACCTCGACCGCAAGCCAAAGGCCCTCTCTGGTGGTCAGCGACAGCGCGTGGCGCTGGGTCGTGCGATCGTCCGTAATGCCGATGTCTTCCTGATGGACGAGCCACTCTCCAACCTCGACGCCAAACTTCGCGTCCAGACGCGAGCCGAGCTGGTCAAGCTCCACGATCGCGTCCGCACGACGACGATCTACGTGACGCATGACCAGACAGAAGCCATGACGATGGGCGATCGTATCGCCGTCATGAGTCTCGGCATCCTGCAACAACTCGATACCCCCCAGAACCTTTACGATACTCCGGCGAATAAGTTCGTGGCCGGCTTCATGGGATCTCCATCGATGAACTTCATCGATGTCACGATCTCGGCCGATGGTGGCAAGCTGTACGCGTCGTCCCCAGGATTCAAGATCGAGGTTCCGTCCGATCGTGCCGGTGGTTTGCAACCATTCATCGGCAAGGTCATCTCGATGGGTATCCGCCCGGAGCACATCGTCGAGAAGTCGCGCGCGAACGACAACGAACTTCGCACGCTGATTCCGGTCACGGTCGATGTGGTCGAGCTTCTCGGCAACGAGATCTTCGTCTATCTCAACAACCAGAATTCCACCCTGACCGCACGCATGGATCCGGAAATTCGTCTGGAGCGTGGCCAGCAGATCGACGTTGCGCTCGATCCGGAGAAGCTTCACTTCTTCGATCAGGCCACCGATCTCGCGATCCGGTAAGCCTTTCGCGAGTCATGGCTCACCATTGCACATGACACAACAACCCGCCGCCGAGGTCACTCCTGGCGGCGGGTTGTTGCCGTGCGGAACTCGCACCCCTGCGCGTTCCATCTCTCCACCGCTTAATGCCCTGCCCACCTGATTATATGGTCCGGATCACGTATCGCTCGTCGATGATGTGCTTCGTTACGTGTCGAACTATGTCGCCATGTAGGTTTCGTGGAGTTGCTTACTCGATCTCGGACCTGGATGAATGGTAGGTAATTCGACTGGCGGCGGACATCAGTAATTTCACCTATTTCTTGCCTGAAATGGATCTGTCGCGATCGGGGCCAAACACACGACAACGCGGCTTTCCGGTGAAGGAAAACCGCGTTGTCGAATTCTCAGTGTGCGTGGGAGGGGGAGTGGGGTCTGGCGACCAGATCGAAGGGGTATCGACATGGTCGCCAACCTGAATGTCCTGCCGGATTGGGCCGGAATGGGGATGGAGCCAGAGAGGCAGGCATCCGGCAGGGTCGAACCAAGCTCGTTCATTGGGCCGAGGGATGGGGTGAGATTGGATGAACGTGCTGAAAAATGCCTCGCGGGGTGTCGGGATGCCCAGGTGAAGACGACAATCGATCGTGGTCACCCCGTGCCCGCGAGACGGTTGTTGGCATTATTCGGCAGGCTCGCCAGGCTCGCTCGTGGTTGTCTGCCCGGTTCCTGGGGCCGAGGTAACTTCGACCTCGATCGCGTCGGCGTCATTGTCAGAGACCGAATTGCTGTTGCCGACCACGCTGGTCGTCCCGCTGGTCGGATTGAAGTTCATGCCGCTGCCCGGCTTGACAACAATCGTTCGCGGCTTGGCGGATTCCCGTTTAGGAAGGGTGAGTCGTAGCATCCCACTATCGAAGGTCGCTTCGGCACGATCCGCATCCACGTCGAACGGCAGCTGCAGCGATCGCTTGAAACTGCCGCGAGGGATCTCGCGGAGGAGCCACGTCGAGTGCTCGATCTCTTCGGATTCGCCAGCGTGTGCGTTCGAGCCACTGATCGTGACGACGTTCTTTTCGACCGAGATCGTTATTTCTTCAGGATCGATGCCGGGGATCGCACTGACCACTACGACGTCATCACCGCGTGTGAAGACATCAATCGGCAGGATCGAGCGTCCTCCGTCGACAGGCGCTTCTTGTCGCGGAGAGCCATTCACTGTCGGCGCAAGTACCGGGGATGTCGCTGGAGCCGTTGCCAACCTGCGCGGCTCACTGAAGAAAGGCTCGATCGCCCGGCGAAAATCTGCCAGGTCCCGAGTTATGGAGCCAAGAGGAATACGGGTCGCCATGGTGTTGGCCTTTCTGCTGTCTCGGAACTCAATGCATGGCATGAAGCTCGAATCCGATCTCGATGATGCTTGGAGATCAATGGAGAGATGAACGATGTCACCTCCGCTCACTCCAATGAATGAATGATATAAGCTGATATGATCCATGTCAAGTATCAAAAATAAAGCAATACGCGAATTCATGGTGCCGAGGGCAACCTCGATGGCAGCCAGGGGCATTCCTATCAAAGGCATCGAACGGTGGTTTCGCTCATCGTTTCATTGCTCTATGATGTTCTTACTCAGAGTCAATGAAGCAGGGCGGTTTATCCCGATAACAGGAGCGGGAATCGGGGTGGGGCCCTTGGCATCTGGTCAGGATTCGTGATCAGCGGTCGTTTCAGATCGAGCATTCAAGCATGAAGGTGTGATGAAGCATGGCAAGCACGAGTCAAACGGATTCATTCAGCAGCAGGGTCATGGGAGTTCTGCGGCTGGTTTCGAAGGTCTACCTGGATATTGCAGCGGATAACACGGCAACCACGCAGGCGGCAATTGTCGTTGCCGCCGCTGCGATCGCTGGAGCAATCGGAGGGATCCGCAATGGTGGCGAAGGCATCATCGGTGGATTGCTGACTGCGATCATCAGTTGGGTCATTTTCGCAAGTGTCGGCTGGTTCGTCGGCACCCGACTTCTGGGTGCGCCGCAGGCAGCGGGAGGGTCGCGGCGCCTGCTGCGAACCACCGGCTTTGCGCAGGCACCTGGCGTATTGAGCGTCTTTGGGGCAATCCCGATCATAGGACCGATTCTCGCGGTCGTCGCCGGGATCTGGGGGCTCATCACGCAGGTCATGGCCATCCGGGAAGGTCTGCAGGTCAGTACCAGCAAGGCGATCGTGACCGCAATTGTGTCATTCATCGTGATTGTCATTGTGCTGGCGCTCATCGCAGGAGTCATCGGCATCAGCCTCGGACTCGGAGGCTACAACTTCGACAACTAGGATGCCCTGAACCCCGCAGCAGGCATGCTTGCATGCAGCAAAGGGACATCCATCCACGAACGCGCCCTCCTTGGCATGGTAATTCCGGAGCAAGGAGGGCTTTCTGCGTGATCGACGATTGCGGATTGGCGCGAGCGTCAATGGCCAGCGTTGGCAAACACTGCCTCGACATCGGCAAGCGTGGTTTCGGCTCGCTCGAACCAGAAGGTCTATAGGGCTTGCGCGCTTCCATCAGCCGGTTCCTCAACGGTGAAGACGTGCAGCAAATCCTCCGGCGTGGCGATCCTGGAACATGAGTTGCCCGGGCTCGATTGCACATGGTTTATGTTGCTTGAGGAACTGGATTCCCTTGCTTCCGTTCATCTTCTTCGAATAAACGAATATATTTATACATGACATGTCAACTGTAAAATGGGAACCATTCACCTTCAGTTACGCGCCAGAAGAGGAGGACGGCCACGTCGAGCGAACTACCTATGGGAACGGCCGTCTGAAAGGCGAAGTGCTCGGCTCAATGGTAAGTCGCGATTTTGGTATATACTGACGATATATCCCCTTTTTCGGGAGGCACACAATGCCAGATACGAAGCCGGGGCCAATATCCGGGATCGGCAAGATTTTTATGAATGGCCGCAGTCAGGCAGTACGAATTCCCAAAGAGTTTCGATTGGATGCGAAGCCTGGGGATAGTGTTCGCTTTCGTCGAACTTCGGAGGGAATCCTCATCGAGCGGATCCTTACCGATCCGGATGCACTGTTTGCCACGATCGATCGTCTTGGGGGTGGAGAATTTTTGGAAGAGGGCAGGCAACAGCCCCCCATGCCAGACTTGGTGACTTGGGATGATGCTGAGTGAATTACCTGCTGGATACCAACGTCGTCATCGACCTTCTTCGGGCTCGGTCAACAACAGTACGTTCTCGCTACAGACAGGTTGTTGGCATCAACGAGGCAATTGCGATTTCCGCGATCACGCTTTTCGAATTGCGCCATGGGATTGCAAGGAGTGCGCGGCCCGAACGGAACTCTGCGGTTCTGACCACATTGCTTCAAAGCCAGATCGAGGTGATTTCTTTCACCGAAGAGGATGCGCCAATTGCAGGGGAACTTACGGCTCATCTGGAGTTTCAGGGTCGGAGGATCGGTCCGTACGACATTCTTATCGCCGCCCAGGCGCTGCGGATCGGCACGACGCTCGTGACGGCCAATACCGCTGAGTTCAGCCGTGTCCCGCATTTGCTATGGGAGGATTGGACGAAAGCCGAGTGACGTTGGAGTGTTCGGGCCCACTGGCGCGGTGCCGGGGCGTCCGTTGTCGAGCTGGTGAACGGCCGCTCGGAACGGCCCATTGGACCGAGTTTACTCTGAGCGAACGCCTTCCCTTGCAGCGCAGTCGAACAGGCCGAATGGGTTTGTCCGCGCTGCGTGATGGAGTTACCAGGCCGTTCCCTCCAGGGGAATGCCCTCAACCTCCTAAACCTCAATTATCCGTGACAGCGTCCACTACGTTCCCGCGTTGGCAAACACTGCCTCGACATCGGCAAGCGTGGTTTCGGCTCGCTCGAACCAGAAGGTCCACAGGGCTTGCGCGCTTCCATCAGCCGGTTCCCCAACGGTGAAGACGTGCAGCAAATCCTCCGGCGTGGCGATTTCGAAACGAAACCGGGTGGCGTAGAGCCTCATCGCCGCCCGAAACGGGGCATCTCCAAGTCCCTGCCTGGTGGCCTCGAACCCGAGGCCACCTTTCCCATACACGACGAGTCCGCGGATCACACCGTTCATGTCGCTGGTGATCGGTGCATCCGCGATTGCATCACGACCGTCGCGGACGAGTGCGGCGTACCCTCCCGCGACATACCCCTGCAGGTACCCGCTCGCGGCATCGGCGCCCTCCAGACCGCGCAAGACCTCCAACGCCAGTGCATTGGTCAGTCCCTCGGTCATGAACCCGTGATCGTTTGAATTGCTGCCGATCACGCCGCCGATCCATTGATGTCCGATCTCGTGCGTGACCACGAACTTCAGACCCATGCGCTCCTGATCGCTGAGCACTCCGTCGCGGACAATGGACGTCACGTCGAGCCAGATCAGGCCGGACCACGACACCCCCGTCGCGCCATCGAGCGACGCGCTGGTGATGTCGATTTCGTCCGCCGGCAGTGTCCCCAACCAACTCGCATACGCTGGCAGGGCCGCCGCCACGGCGTCGAGTATGGCGTCGTCCAGCCCTGGAATCGAGTCCGCTCGGGGCAGTGTCAGCCTGATCACGAATTCCTTTGCTGGATCGTCGGACACACCCTCGAGCGTCCGTTCAAACTGGACGATCTCGTTTGTGGAGCCTTCTGTCGAAAGGAGGGTCATGGCGAAATCTCGGACCGGCCCGGTCGTCACGGTGTGCGTCACGAGTCCGTTGCCCGCTGCGGACGTCTCCGTATCGTCTCCTGTTGCCGAGACGTCGAGGGCGCCGGGCGCCGTCAACGCGATTCGGTACGATGCGGTCTCGCTGAAGGTCGGATCCCCGAACGTGGATGGTCGGTCCAGATACCAGTTTCCCCTGCTTTCTTCCCAGCCAGCGACGATTGGATACCAATCGGCCAGCATCCAGGTCCCCGTCTTGGGCTGGAGTTGAAAAATCCCGAAACTGCCGGATGATCCAAGGGGCACTACCGTGGTGAACGCGAGCGAGACCGTCGCGGACTCTCCCGCTCCAACCGAGCGAGCGAGCGGTATCTCGAGCACGGTTGGATCATCACCCGATGGCGTGGCAGCCGCCACGCCATCGACGAGGACTTGCGTGATGGACGTGCCACCATCCCCGTAATATTCGGCATTTGAATAGAGCCGGAGATAGATCGAGTCCTGCGTCCGACCGGTGGTATTGTGCCAGTCGATCGTCTCGGTGCCAACCAGTCGCCTTGTCTCGGTCTCCAGCGTCACGTTCAGATCGTAGGCGGTTCGATGTTCCAACGCGGAGGTTGCTGGCGGGTCAAACATGGCTGGCGTCGCCACGCTGGCCGACGCGGTGGCCGCCGGCATCGTCGCTGGCACCAGGAGACTGAAGATGATCGACACAGTCAGAATATGCTTGTGGGACAGAAACATGTGCACCTCATATGCTTGGTACGCAAGGGAAAGGGAACAGGCGTTCGTTGAGAGAAGACGGTGACGAGCCTCGCTCATTCTTGCATGTGAGCCACGAGTGCCGAGCGATTCCCGAGCGGGGAGAGCGGTCCGTCATGGCCGTTCGAGCGTGAGCCTGGACCATGGAGGTCGTTTTCGTCACGGACGCAGACGTATCGGACCGAAAACCGGGCAATCACCGACGCACGAAGCACCTTGATCGCCGCATAACTCCTTGATGGCGTCATCGAATCACCATGCCTGCCGGGCATGGCACTATCTCGCCTGACCTGTGGTGCAATCGTGGGCCGCCACTCGTTGGGTCTGGATGTCCTGCCGGGTTCTCTCGTTGGATACGCGATCGATCCTGAGAAAGAGACTGATCAATGATCATCGACAGCGCCATATATGTGGATGGAAAACGGATCGCCTCCTCCGCCCTTCCCGAGGGAACGCTCTACGGGGAATGCCGGAGAGTTGGCGGAATCGCGTGGATCGGTCTCTACAAACCGTCGCAGGAGGAATTCAACCTTTTCGCCACCGATTTCGGCCTGCACCAGCTGGCAGTCGAGGATGCCGTTCACGCGCATCAACGGCCAAAGCTGGAGCGATACGAGAACACGTTGTTCGTCGTGCTGAGAGCCGCACACTATGTCGATGTCTCGGAGACGGTGGAGTTCGCGGAGTTGCACGCATTTGTCGGTCCGGACTTTGTCATAACCGTTCGCCACGGTGAAGGGTCGGAGCTCAGTCGTGTCCGAACCAGGCTGGAAGCCGATCCTGCCATCTTGCGGCTTGGGCCTGAAGCGATTCTCTATGCAATCCTCGATCGCGTTGTGGACGATTACGGACCAGTTGTCGCCGGCCTCGAGAACGATATCGACGAAATCGAACTGGAGGTGTTCGGAGGCAACGCAGCCGTTGTTCGCCGCACATACGAGTTGACGCGTGAGGTGATCGACTTTCAGCGCGCCACCAAGCCGCTTGTCGGTATCGCCAGCGCGCTGATGCTTGGTGCGGACAAGCATGGCGTATCGATGGAATTGCAGGATTACCTGCGCGACGTGCAGGATCACGCTATCCACGTGCAGGACCAGGTTGCGGCGTTCCGGGAACTGTTGCAGAACGTGCTGAGTGTCAATCTCGCTGTTGTGGGGCTTCAACAGAACGAAGACGTCAAGGCCATGACTCAGGCTTCGATTGTGCAGAACGACGAGGTGAAAAGAATATCCGCCTGGGCAGCGATCCTGTTCGGTCCGACGCTGATCGGCACGATCTACGGGATGAACTTCGATCACATGCCCGAACTGCACTGGCGATATGGGTATCTCCTGTCATTCGGGTTGATGTTGCTGACGGCTGGCATCATCTACATCCTTGTCAAGCGCCGTGGCTGGTTGAGCTAGGAGAGGGGCTCCTGAGCGGATAGGTGTCGAGAATCGCCTCCGAAATGCAAGGCCGCCGGGGTCAATTCATGCTTCCTCTTCGGTCGATATACCGTGACAAACGCGTCCGCAGGCGAGGCGTTCCAGCCACTGATTCATCATTCCCGGTGTGACTTTCAAGCTTGTGACGTCCATCCAAAACCAGACACGGTTCTCTGGGAATGGTTCCCGACACCGTCGTGGCCATTGTGTCTTCGCGAACGAACGCGACACCAACCATGCGTCATTCCCCGCGCCGTTCGCTTGACCATGGCGTGCCAATGTGGCACGATCAAATCGCGAGAGACAAGATATCAATTCATTCGCACGTATGTATCGCGCATGATCAGACCTTTGGCGGAGGATGGCCATGGCCATCCTCCAAACCCCAGATCATTCTCGCCCAATTCGACGTGCTGTCGTTTGGACGTCCCGGGGGGCCGATCGAGCCTGGTATGAGCTGATGCATCGATCTCAAGAGGGGGCACGATGAGTCACGGACGACGATTGCTTACGATCTTTACCGCCGCCATGGTCATGCTGACTGCCTTCGGGGGGTTGACGGGTCGGGCCGCGGTTGCCCAGGGAGACCGGCCGATTCTCCGCTTTGCGCAGAATACGAGCGATATCACGACGCTCGATCCACACATGGCGTCGAGTACACCCGATCGATCGCTTGTCGACATGGTGTTCAATGGCCTCGTCCGCTTCAAGCCAGGCGATGCCTCCGCGTTCGAGCCGGATATCGCGACCGCGATTCCCGAGCCAAAAATGGACGGCGCCAGGCAAGTCTGGACGTTCACGCTGCGTGAGGATGTGCAGTGCCAGGCAAGCTCCACGGCGGGAACCGATGCGTATCCGCTGACTGCCGACGATGTGCTCTTCTCCCTGCAGCACACCGCCAACAAGGAAAGCTCATCCACTGCCGGCGATTATGCCGGTTGGACATTCGCCAAGGTCGACGCCAAAACCGTCACCATCACACCGGCGGAACCACTGACCGCATCAGTGTTCCTGCCCAAGGTCGCCAACTACGCTGGCGGATACATCCTCTGCCAGAAGCCGTACGAGGCACTCGGAGCGGACAAGTTCAAGCTCAATCCCGTCGGCACCGGCCCGTTCTCGTTCGTGAGCTACACTCCGCAAACGAGCGTGGTGTTGACCGCCAACGATAGCTATTTCCGTGGAAAGCCCAAGCTCGGGGGCGTCGAACTTCGCTTCATCGCGGACACTACCGCTCGCGAACTCGCCCTCCAGTCCGGTGAACTCGATGTGATCAACGGGTTGCCGGAAGCTCAATGGGTGGATCGTATCAATTCGCAGGATGGTTTCACTGCCGATGTCTTCGGTGTCGGTGAGGCCGTCTGGCTGAATCTCAACGTCAAGCATGAAATCCTCAAGAATCCCAAGGTTCGCGAGGCAATTCTGCTGGCCATCGACCGCAAGTCCCATGTCGCGCTCGCCGGTTCGCCGGTGGCGGAACCGATCTACTCGGTGGTGCCGGATGGCATTGTGACGGGAGGTCTCACCGAACAACAGGCGACCGATGCCGGCGTGAATTACGCGCAGAACATCGAACGTGCCAAGCAATTGCTTTCCGAAGCCGGATATGCCAATGGTTTCTCACTCGACCTCGTCACCTCGGAGCAGCCAGGTTATCGCACGCAGTACGAGGTTCTTGCCGAGGAACTGCGTCAAATCGGTATCACGATCAATCTCGAAGTGGTTCAGCATGCCGCCATGCACGAGTTGATCCGGCAGGACGCCAATCCGATCACCATCTACATCGCTTACCGGCCGACCGCCGATACCTACCTGAGTCTGTTCTTCACGACCGGTGGCGGCACCACAAACTTCTCGAAGTTCACGGTTGATGATTTGGTCGCGAAGGCTCGTGCCGAGACCGATCCGGCGAAGCAGGCGGAAATCTGGCGCCAGGCCAATATCGAGATCGAGAAGAATTTCGCGGGCTACGGGCTGATGTACACCAATCAGGTCTACGCGAGATCCGACAACGTGGTCTACGGGCACGAGTTGGTTACGGTTCCTCAACTTTACCCCGGCATCGACGAGTTGACCTCGATCAGCAATTAGCGCCTTCTTCGAGGATCGTTTTAACCAGTTCTCCAATTATGTGGAGGTGCCGAGCGTGGCACCTCCACGTTCTTCATTCTTGCAGACGTACCGGCTGTGCTCTCGAGTGCAGCCGAGGGGCGTGGAACGAGATACGGTTTCTTTCCGGGTTGCTCACCCTGAACGCCGTATCCCTGGCCGCGTTCCTGGCATCGCGGAAGGGCACGCATGATCGGTCTGATACTCAAGCGTCTGCTGTTGGCGATTCCGACATTGATCGCTGTTATCACGATCATCTTTGTGATCGTCCGCGTGATTCCCGGTGATCCTGCGCAGGCAGTGCTCGGCGATTATGCAACAGACGAGGCGTTGGTCCAGCTTCGGGATCAAATGGGACTGAATGAACCACTGTGGAAGCAATACGTTACCTATATGGGCGGGTTGTTAACCGGCGATCTCGGCAAATCTCTCGTCACGCGTCAATCTGCATGGAGTCAGATCAGCTTCGTGCTCCCTTATACGCTCGAGTTGACGCTCGCCGCCGTCCTCATTGCGCTCGGACTTGGCTTGCCGACGGGCATCATCACCGCGGTAAAACGCAATACATGGGTCGACTACCTGGGGCGGGTGGTGTCGTTGATCGGATTATCGGCACCTGCGTTCTACATCGGCCTGCTCTTCATGTTCTTCCTCTCGGCGCGGCTGGGATGGTTCCCGGCGGTCGGCGCCAAACCCTTCTCCGAACCTCTCGGCAATCTCCACTCACTCGTGCTCCCGGCCGTAACGCTGGGGCTCGTGGAAACGGCTTACGTAGCCCGCATGACGCGGTCGGTCATGCTTGGCGTGCTCTCCGATGACTACGTACGAACCGCACGGGCGAAGGGGCTTCAAAACCGTGTCGTGCTTCTGCGTCATGCACTTCGTCCGGCGCTCGTGCCCATCATCGCGCTGATCGGCATCTTCACGATCGGCCTGATCGGTGGCTCGGTATTGACCGAAGAGGTCTTTGCGCGGCCAGGACTGGGCAAGCTGATGATCGGGGCCACCAAGCAGCGTGACTACAACCTGCTTCAGGCCGTGATGGTCGTCTATGCCGTGATCATCGTTCTCGTGAATGTCGTCGTCGATATCGTGTACACGAGAATCGATCCGCGAGTCAGGTACAAATAATGGCGCAACTTCCAGCCACAGCAGGAATGACCGACGCCACAAATGGTGCTCCCCGCTCCAGCTTCAAGCTCATCTCCCAGCGTCGCCGCGCGTGGCGGACGTTCACGCGCAACCGCTCGGCGCTCATCGGTCTCGTCATGATCGTGATCATCGTGCTCGTCGGCATTTTCGCGCCGTTGCTGGCACCCTACGATCCGCTCACGCAGAGCACGATCAACAGGCTGAAGCCACCGTCCGCCGAGCACTGGCTGGGACTCGACTCCTATGGGAGGGATATCTTCTCGCGAATTATCTATGGCACCCGCGTGGCACTTCTCGTGGGAGTGCTCTCGGTTGCTCTCGGTGGGGTGATTGGAACCGCGATCGGTGTCGTCGCCGGCTACTTCGGAGGAAAGGTCGACGCAGTGCTGATGCGCATCGTCGACGTCATGCTCTCGTTTCCGGATCTCATCACCGGTCTGCTCGTGATGGCCGTGCTTGGTTCCGGCACCGGAAAGCTCATCATCGCGATCGGGTTGACGATCACGCCCCGCTTCGCCCGGATCGCCTATGGACCAACCCTTGGCCTCAAGCAGAAGGAGTTCGTGGAAGCGGCACGCGCATCCGGCCAGAACAATGCGCTGATCCTGACGCGTCATATTCTGCCGAACGTCATGTCCGAACTGATCGTGCTGGCAAGTCTCTGGACGGCCTCCGCGATTCGGCTCGAAGCCAGCCTCAGCTTTATCGGACTGGGAGTGCCGCCGCCAACACCGACCTGGGGCCAGATGATTCGGGATGGAACGGTCTACCTCTCGAACCTGCCGCTCATGAGCCTGGCGCCTGGCATCGCCTTGCTGATCACGGTCTTCGCCTTCAATCTCGTCGGTGACGGCCTCCGCGATGTCCTGGATCCTCGCTCGCGTTCCTAGGCAATCGATGCGAGCGTGACTGCGGTTCGGTCGATCGAGAGCGAGACGCCTGAATCGGTCGATACGCAGCTGTATGGTTCAGGAACATCCATCCTCGCCCGGATGCCTGCTCGACGCTGTTGGTTTTCGTCGCAACCGCTGCCAAAGAACAGAAGACCCCGGAGCACGGACGTGCTCCGGGGTCTTCTGTCGAGACGTGTCCCGGATCTCGACAAACATCGCGCTCGCCGCCACGTGGACGTGGGCCGAGCCTGTTCCTGGCTTCATCCGTTGGCGCCTCTCGCCGATCAACGATCGACGTGAATCACTGTGGACATGCAGCCTGTGTGGTGCATATAATACAGGCAGCCGAATGGCTGCATTTTTGGAAAGGGGAGCGATGGACGATGTATTCAAGGCATTGGCTGATGCGAGTCGGCGGTGTTTGCTCGACAGCTTGAATGCCCGGAACGGCCAGAGCCTGAGGGAGTTGTGCGCCGGGTTGGAAATGGCGCGGCAATCGGTCAGCAAGCATCTGGCAGTGCTGGAGGCGGCCAACCTGGTGACCACGGTGTGGCGTGGCCGAGAGAAACTGCACTACCTGAACGCCGAGCCGATCAGCGCTATCACCGAACGCTGGATCAAGCAGTATGACCGCGAGCGCATCCATGCGCTTGCCGATCTGAAAACCGCATTGGAGCAACACTCGATGGAAAAGCCTCAATTCGTCTATACCTCCTTCATCAGAACCACTCAGGAGCAGCTCTGGCAGGCATTGACGGATCCTGCATTCACCCGGCGTTACTGGAACACGACGTTCGAGACGGACTGGAAGGCAGGATCGGCCATGGCCTGGGTATATGATGGCGTGAGAATCGCCGATCCCGAACAGGTCGTTCTGGAATCCGATCCCTATAGCCTGTTGTCCTATACGTGGCACTCGTTCACCCCGGAGTTCGCCGCGAAAGTCGGGCTCGACGAGGACCTCCGGACCCAGTTGCTCGGCGAGGATCGCTCGAAGGCGACCTTCACGCTCGAACCACAGCCGGTCGGCGAGGTCGTCAAGCTGACCGTCATTCACGAGGCTGGGGAATCAGGGAGTACCGTGGTGGGGATGGTCGGCGAAGGCTGGCCGCGTCTCCTGTCCGATCTCAAGACACTGGTGGAAACCGGAGAGACGCTGCCCATCAGCCCGGAACCGGCGCGGGCCTCTCTCCCGCGGGACGCATGAAGATTTCTGCGGCGAGTGGCGGATGCAAGTTTGGCGGTGACGAGCCCAGCTCATGCTTACCGGTGCGACACATAGCAAATGTCGGCAGTGGCGTCCGTGGTTGGTCCGCGATCTCTGACATACGTCAACGTGAACCCGGAGCACCACAGCGCTCCGGGTTCACGTTGAACGACGAAGAATCAGGAGACCAGAAGAACCTGGGTGGCCATCTTTTTGCCGAGCATGGTTGCTGCCACATCGCTGTCGCGTTGCTTCCGCAAGGTGCGATTTCCCTCTCTGGATGGGGTCAGGATCGGAGCTGCCAGCCTTCCCGCTCCATAGTTGGACTCCACGCTGTTCTCAACGATCAGGTTCGCTATTCGATCCCGACCGGAACTTGCATCCTGAACCGGTGGACGTATGATGATGATCGACGGTTTGTGACATCTCACCATCCGGAGAGGAAAGGGAACGCGCCATGGTGATTTCGACACAGCGCCTCCATCACCTGACCCCCGAGCAGTTCGAGCAGTTCGACACCAACGGTCATCTCATTATCAAGGGCTTCTACGGGCTTGATGAGGTCGCGTTGCTGAACGAGACCTTCATGGAAATTCACTGCAACGGACCGGTCCCCGGTTTCTTCGCTCCGAAGACGGCTGCGGAGGCGAACGGCGACCCCTTGAAGATGTATCCCCGGATCATGCATCCCCATCGCTTCAACGATGTTGCCCGGGGGTTTCTTCTCGACGCACGTCTGAAGCCCGTATTGACCGATCTCTTCGGGGAGGAGCCACTCGCCGCCCAGAGCATGCTCTATTTCAAACCTGCCGGTGGTCGTGGCCAGGCATTGCATCAGGACAACTTCTACCTCAACGTCGACCCGGGCACCTGCATCGCCGCGTGGCTTGCGCTCGATGACGTCGATCTGGAGAATGGGTGTCTGGAAGTGGTTCCCGGCACCCACAAGATGGATCTCTTCTGCCCGGAGGAGGCCGACACCGCTGTCTCCTTCACGCGGGAATACGTGCCACCTCCTCCCGGACTGAAGAAGGTGCCGGTGCTGATGGAGCCAGGCGACATGCTGTTCTTCAATGGAACACTGGTGCACGGGTCCGGTCCCAATGCCAGTGCTGACCGCTTCCGGCGTTCGTATATCTGTCACTATATCGGTCGCTCCGCCGATCGGATGGCCGAGTGGTATCGTCCCATCCTGACCTTCGATGAGGAAGATGTCGTTATCGATGTAAATACGGGCGGCGGCCCATGCGGCACCGAGACCGATGCGGTCGGGCCGCATTGAGTCACGAACGATCGCCGAATTCCTGTTCGCCCGGTCATTTCGATTACAGCCGGGAAATCTCCGAACAGATGCAGTTGCCGTCGGTCTGACTGAGGTCAATCCCCTTGAAAGGACATAACGTCTCGTGAGTGAACTTTCGACAATTCGCTGGGGAGTCCTCGGCACTGGGAAAATCGCGCACAAGTTCGCGCACGACGTGAAGGCGGCCGCTCCCGGCGCCGAATTGAGGGCTGTCGGTTCACGTAATCGGGAGACCGCGGAATCGTTTGCGGACGAGTTTGGCATCCCGAACCGTCATGCGAGCTACGAGCATCTGGCCGCCGATCCCGAGATCGACGCGGTATATGTGGCGACCCCACATCCCTGGCACAAGGAAGCAACCATGCTCTGTCTCGATGCGGGCAAGGCTGTACTCTGCGAGAAGGCGTTCGCGATGAACGCCGGGCAGGCGCGGGAGATGGTCAGCTTCGCCCGCGAGAAGAATCTGTTCCTCATGGAGGCCATGTGGACCCGCTTCCGCCCGGCAATGGTCAAGCTCCGCGAGCTGATCGCGGATGGCACGCTGGGCGAGATCGAGATCGTCTCGGCCTCGATCGGTTGGCCGGGCGGCAACGATCACTCCAGTCGCCTCTATGACAAGGACCTTGGTGGCGGCATCATGCTGGATGGCACGATCTACCCGATCTCTTTCGCGTTCAACATGCTCGGGACGCCGAATCAGATCAGCAGCGTGGCTGTCCTCGGGGAGACCGATGTCGATGAGCAGGAAGCGATCTCGTTCGGATACGAATCTGGTGCGGTTGCAATGCTGGCGGGTTCGATTCGCACCTCGCCCCAGAACACGGCTGCCGTAATGGGAACCAAAGGACGCGTCGAGATCGCGAACCGCTGGTGGGAACCGCAGCAATTCACGCTCTACCTCAACGGCGATGAGCCGCAGGTCTTCGACTTCCCGGAAGATGGCACGATCGGCTACCAGTACGAGGCGATCGCGGTAGGTGAGGCACTGCGTGCCGGCAAGACCGAGCATGAACTCATGTCGCTGGACGAATCCATCACCATCATGGAGACGATGGATACGCTTCGCGCCCAGTGGGGTCTCACGTATCCTGCCGACAACGCCTAGGGGGTTTTCGGAACGAGGCGACGAGCAGCGCGCTGGACGGTGGTTCTCCATGCGCTCACCGATGGACTGTTTCAGCTGACCAGAGCTGGCGCTGATCACTTGCCAATGAAAGGATGCGACATCCCATGCCAATGGAATACGGACACCTACACGGGGTCGACAAACCGCTCTCGCGTATCGTGCAGGGAACGATCCCGCTCTCGTCGGACCGTCTGGAGGAGGGATTCGCGCTTCTCGATGGTGTCTACGAAGCTGGCTGCCGTACCTTCGATACCGCCCAAAATTACGGAAATGGTGATTGCGAACGAGTGCTCGGGAGCTGGATCAAGAGCCGCGGTGTTCGCGACGAGGTCGTAATCCTCGGCAAGGGCGCGCATCCGATCGATGGGCGTCCGCGGGTTACCCCTGAGGACATCACCGTCGACCTTGATGGTTCCCTAGAGCGTCTGCAGGTGGATTTCATCGATCTCTACGTGCTGCACCGCGACAATCCTGCGGTGCCTGTCGGACCGATCGTGGAGATCCTCAATCAGCACAAGCAGGCTGGCAAGATCGGTATCTTCGGCGGGTCGAACTGGGCGGGGGTTCGCGTCAAGGAAGCCAACGACTATGCGGCCACCCATGGCCTCGAAGGGTTTCTGATAAGCAGCCCGAACTTCAGTCTTGCCGTCCAGATCCAGGAACCCTGGGCGGGATGTCTGAGTGTCAGCGGTACTGCTGGTGAAGCCGACCGAGCCTGGTATGCCGAGCAGGGTATCCCGATCTTCCCATGGTCGAGTCTTGCCGGTGGCTTCTTCTCCGGTCGCTTCGAGCGGGGAAACCTCGATTCCTTCACGACCTATCTCGACAAGCTCTGTGTCGCGACGTACTGCTCGGAGGAGAACTTCCGACGGCTCGACCGCGTCAAGGAGATCGCCGCGCGAAACGGTGCCTCGATCCCGCAGATCGCGATGTCGTACGTCCACAGTCAGCCAGTCGAGGTCTTCGCGCTCGTCGGGTGTCAGAAGGCCAGTGAGTTCGTCGACAACGTCGGAGCGCTCGGGCACAAGCTGAGCGGCGATGAAGTCGCCTGGTTGGAGCTGCAACGTGACGAGCGTCCCTGGTAGGCACCGAGTGACGTAGCGAGCTGCATGCGATGAATTGTTGGCGGTGACTGGCGGCAACGGTAATGGGGACAACGTGCGGATCATGACCACATTCGCGACCGAGGTTTCTGCCTGACCGGTGGCGACCCTGACGAGGCCGTGATATTGAAGGAGCAAGCCCTCCCTTGGGCACTCAACGATCGGATGCTTGATGAACCTTCAATCGTTTCCAGAAATGCCTCATCGATACAGAAGCGCCATCTCCGAGGCCATTGCGGTCATCGAGACACGCTTCAATCCTTTGGGCATCGTTGTCACGGGAACGATCATCCGCGGGCATCCCCATGCCACGAGCGACCTCGATATCGTCGTCATTCATCGCGAGACCTGGCGTCAGCGGATACAGATCTGGTGCGGCGATGTTCCCGCTGAGATCTTCGTGAATTCGGCGCCATGGATCGAGCGCGCATTCCAGACCGATACCGAGACAGCACGTCCGGTAATGATAGGAATGCTTTCGACCGGCGTGATCGTCAAGGACACGGACAATGTCCTCGCTGGCTTGGTCATTCGCGCCAAGGAATTGTTCGATGCGGGGCCTCAGGCGTCCGAGTTGCTGACAACCCCCTGGCGTTACGGAATCGCATCAGTGCTCGAAGATGCGGGCGACATCCGCGATGAAGATATGGCCTCTCCAGTGCAATGGTGACTGAGGCTCTGCCCGACGCTATCCGATACAGCTTTGTCACGTCGGGAATATGGATACCACGAGAAAAAGCCCTACTCCGCACCTTCTACGAAGAGCGCCCTGATCTCGCGCAAGCAACCCGGGCGGCGCTTGTGAGCGATCTCAATCTGCGCTTTGATTTATCCAAGATCTGCATCGAATCGCTTATCGGCACATCAGGTTTCTTTCCGTGGGAATCTCCAGTCCAGGAACTGCCTTAGAACGATCACGTCCCTGTTACTTCGCATGCTGGAGGGCAGCACTCAACGCGGGATCGAAGGTCTGCTGGGTGGAGAGCGCCTCCTGGCGAGACGCTCCCCGAATTCTCTCGCCGATGGCGATCAATGCCTGCCCGGTCAATCGACGCGCGAACGCGATCGGGTGACTCGTTCGCGCGTTGGTGGCATCGTCGCGAATTTGCTGCTGGCGTTCGGCCACGGCGAGGTTCAAGAGGTCGAGGTTCGGTTGCATGGTCATTCCCTTTCGATTCGATAGGCACAATTTCGGCAATACGGTCCCCGGACGGGGATGATTGGCGTTGCAATCGTCCCCATCTGATCTCCTGGATGAGAGAAGTGGTCTGTTTGGGTTCGATCGGTGGGCCGCCCGACTCAGGTTATCCGGGCGGCGGTACCGGTCAGGAGGGTTATGCGCCCTTGGCGTCTTTATGTTCTATCCGGGAGAGAGCCTCGTCGATGTCGATATCCCCACGCTCCAGCGCTTCAAGGATGCGAAGGCGATCGGCTTCATCCTGGTCGTCGAGGCTGGCGATGTCGCCAGATGCCGCGGCAGCGGCCTGAAGCGGTTCCGGGAGGGTTGGCTCTGCTTGCGTGACCGCCTCGACTGGCGCCTCGACTGATTTCGGGTGACCTGCGAGATCCGCCGCCGCAGTCTCTGGCGCAAGATCTGAAGGTGCCTGCTGAAGTTCGGTTACCGCCGACCGATGGTCGGAGACTGCCTGGACTGCCTGGACCGCCTGGACTGGCTGGACGTCTGGTTGCTCGACGCTTGCAAGATCGGAAGCCGGGGGCATGTCCGCCTGCTTGCTTGCCCACGGTGCAGGGCTAGGCGACGTTGGGAGTGGAGACGTTGCCGCAGGAGGGGCTGCGTTCGCGGATTTCGCTGGTTCCGCTGGCTGAGCCTCCGCTGGGGTGAGCGGTTCGACCGGCTGCTGGAACGAGGTCACAACGTGGCGTGCCGTTTCCTCCACCGTTCGCGCGGTCGACTTGATCCAGTCTGGCCAATCTGCTGGTGGCGTGAACAGCGGTTGTGTCTCGTCGAGGTTCCCGGATGTGGGGCCATTGCTTGCGCCGCTGGCGGAATCGGCATTTCCCCCCTGTGGCCGCCCTGATTGAGCGGCCCGCGTTGGCGTTCCAAACGATGGCGTCGGTGGAATTGGAGGAATGGAGGGAATCGCAGGAATTGAAGTGAATGGTCTTGTTGACTGATCGGAGTCGTCGCTTGCTTCGGTGAAGACGGGCTCTGGCAACGCCTCGTGACGAGTCGGGATGGTCGGTTCCACATGGGCGTTCAGGTTCATGCTGCCGCTGACCGTCTTGACGCGGATGGTGGGACCGGCCGCACCGTTTCCGGCATGCCACATTCGCTTGGCGTCGCTCTGCCAAGCACCGGCGACCGTGGCCGAGCCGGAGAGGGATTTGAAGTTCAGCACCGTTGTGCTATCTGCCGGAAGCACCACATTCAGGTTGAGCGATCCACTGACTGTCTCGAACGAGTAATCCGTGTCGTTATTCACGATCACCGAACCCTTCACGCTCCCGCTGACGGTCGTGATCCGCGCATTCTTCATCGTGAAGCGATCGATTTTGATCGACCCGCTTACGGTTCGGAGTGCCAACCACGCCTCGCCTTCCTCGACCTTGATCGAGCCACTTGCGGTGTTGACTTCAAGGCTGCCCTTCACATCCATGACAGCAACGGAGCCACTGGCGCTGTGGATCGCGACCCGACCATCCAGACTGGAGGCCGAGACGCTGCCCGAAGCAGATGCGATCGTCGTGGCGGTGTGGAGACCGACCGCCTTAATGCTTCCGGACGCGGTCTTCGCGCTGATCCGTGAACCCTCGAGCAAGGCGCGCGGAACCTCGACGCGGATGTCGTAGTCGAGATCAGGCGAGAACTTCAGATTGTCGAATTTCCAGTCGTTGGTATTCAGCCCATTCTGCAGCTGGTCCTTCAATTTGCGGGCGAAGCCGGAGAGGCCACTGGCAACCTGCCATGACGGATGAATCGAAATACGATTGCCGTCGATGGAGACGGTGACCTGGACGGGCTCTTCCTGGCTTCGGCCATCGGCACTGCGGACGACCACCCAGACGTTTGGCTGGTCCGAGGCTTGAACCCTGATCTCGCCGCGGGCGTTGGTAACAGAAAGATCGAGCGGCTGAGAGGCGTCGATCGGGACCTGTTGCTGGTATCCGTTCGATCCGCGGATTGGGGTGAGAGCCGTTGTGTCAGTCATGGACGCGTCCTCCGTTCCTCGCTGCTGGGTACTGTTCGCTGAAATCGATTCGGTGTTCTGATTGCTGGTGTCGTCGTTCATCCGACTCTAAACCTCCTGTGTTCGAGAGAGATTGGCAATCCGGGCATGGCGTGGAATGTCATTCGCGTGCTTCGATCAGGATTTCAACCCGCTCATCCTCATCGACAATGTCCAGAAGCGTTCCGATGAACCCTTCGTCGACCGAATCCCGGATGTCTTTTGCCTCCAGGAGACGATCGGGTGCGATCCGCTTCGCCATTTTCAGCCCCGAATCGAGGAGTCCGAGGGGAAGCACAAGATTCAGGCGGGCCTCATTCGATGATGTATCGGTGATGCGAATGCGGACATTGCGCGAACGCGGCTTCCCGGGAAGCCTGACTGTGGCATTTGTATTTGGATCTGGGGGAGGAGGTGGTCGGTTCCAGGATGGCTGGTTATGCGCGGTATCGGAACGATCGAGCGCTTCAAGGAGGCGGGTTGCTTCATCCGCGGAGATGGTCTGGTTCTCGACCAGGCGCAGGATTTCGAGTCGTTCTTCTGTAAGGCGAGTGGGAGCGGCATCTGTGTCTGTCATGCGGACCTCCGATCACCCAATGCCGCCAATCGGCGGGCGGCTTCATCGGCACTGATGTCCTTGCCGCGGAGGGCTTCCAGGATCTGGCGACGTTCCTCGCGAGCCTGACTGGGGCGAAGACTGTCCTCGTTGGGGGAGCTGAAACCAAGGCTGCGGATGACCTCGTCGAGCCGAGCGCGGACGGTGGGATACGAGATTCCGAGTTGGGCCTCAACATCCTTGATGATGCCGCGGTTCTTGATGAAGGCTTCAAGGAAGCCAAGTTGATCGTTATTCAACCGGGCGAAACGATCGAGCCGAAAATGGCCATCGATACCGGTGCCACAGGTGGCGCATTCGAGGCGGGTGACATGAAGTTCCGAGGCGCAGACGGGGCATTGGCCGAGAACCGGATGCATGGTGTGATGGTGGGATGCGACGCCGTTCGAATGGTCGGTCATGAATTGTGCTCCTCTGATGACATTGACTCACATGACGGTGAGCAGCGACGGCGCTGTCGCGTTGATCGGATGGTGAGCGAGTGGTTGCGCATCCGCTCCTCATAAGAACGATCTTACATCCGACATTAACTTTCGTCAACAGGAAATTGATTTAATTAATTAGACCATTGATTATGATGCTGTGGCCCCGGACGATCCTGGACGGTGCCGTTTCTGGAAGAGTCCGCAGAGAATGACAACGGCCAAGGCATGAATGACGCATTTCCCGCTATACTTCGAGCCAGCAAACCAGATCAACATACGGCGCATGTCATGGGGAGTGAACGGGCGATGACGGGATATGCAGTGGGCGAGGACGTCAAGGTCCAAATGCCACGCGGAAAGAGCAAGCGTGGCGTAATGGGCATCAGTGTCATGTATACGACATCCCAGGAAGCCAAATTCGATGGAGCCGTTGGCACCGTCACCGAGATCAATCCGAAGGGACCTTACGGGATCCCGCTCTACCTGGTCGATTTCGACGAGCATGACAACAGGGTTGCAATTCCATGGCGGGCGCAATGGTTCAGGGAGGAGTGGATCGTTTCGACCGAGCGCAAGGAGGAGAAGATCCAGGTGGCAGACCCGACCGCGGCCTCTGGCTTTGCTCGGTCACAAACCGGTGAATCGACCTAGTGGAGGCCGATTCTTCTAGGCAATCTATAGAAATAAATAAATAATGTACCGACCGGTATACTGGCCATCTCGTTTATTCCGGATCGGGACGTGCATGGGGTAAAACTCGATCGGTCATCCGATCGCTCGTTGGTGTGCGCAAGAGCTTGCGCCAACAGGTCACGGTCGACATGGCGGGCTCATGTCCCGGCGGGAGCGGGTCCAGGCCCTGATCGATTCCTCGTATGCGCCAACGATCCTTGGAGTAGCGGACGATCAGGTCGGCGCCGCTGCCGGAGCCGCTGCCGGAACCGCTGTCGAAGCCTCATTGGTGCATGCGTTATCGACGCCCTTGACCGATGACTTCGACGGCACAGGCATAAGATTGCAATCGACGCTGTTGAGCGTGACCGGTATCATGGTGCTCCCTGACGCGTTCTTTCATGGGCAGGTGTCGGCGACGGTGGTAATCAGTCGCCCGGACATCGCGGTAGTGACGGCGACGGTGTACCTGCGCAAGGAGGGAAATCGCTACATCATCGCCAACTACGTCCATGAGACGGGACCGGCAACCACGTCGGCATAGGACCCGGCATCCGACGAGCAGGCTAGAGCGGCGGTCAAAGGATGTGCCTACCTGTTGTCAGCCCAGATGGCTAGTCCATTGCGCTGCGGTGGCGGGACCGACGCAGCTGCTCGATGAAGCTTCCGATGCAGCTGCTGACATGGGATGCGGACCGGTCGTGAGCCAACCCGATGATCGGCGCATCCAAGTCGCCCCCGACGAACAGGCACAACGTTCGACACGTGCTCTTGCAGGCAGGACCAGAATCGTTATTCCGCGTGCAACAGCGTGCCCCAAGGGACCAAGAAAATAGCAGACGTCGCCAGAAGCCACGCTGTTGCACGCGGAAAGGGTGAGATTCGAGACCCACGCGGCACCAGAATTCTAGGAGTGTCATAGCCGCCCTCGATAGTCAGTTCGAAGGGGAGCACCGTGACCGTGCGCGTGAGTTCGTGCCAGTTACGGTATGGGGGCGGTACTCGACGTCAATCCCGGCCGACGCCTGATTCACAGCTCTCATAGGTATTGGTGCCAGTTCCTCCAGCACAGTGGTCTGTTCCTGCCTCACCATCAAGCTCGTCGCTGCCAGCGCCACCACGCAGGTCATCGTTATTCGCACCACCCAAGAGATGATCGCTTCCGCTCCCCCCGTCGATGATATCCTTTCCGGCCCCACTATCGAGCTGATCGCTGCCAGCTCCTCCGATTAGCATGTCGTCACCGGGAAGACTTCCCATTAGGGCAGCGGTATCAGGCAGGTCGCCGATAACGACGTCGCTTCCGGAGCCACCAGCGAGGCTGTCGGCGTCAGCTTCCCCGTAAAGCTCGTCCATCCCACTCCCACCAGAGAGGTCGTCCGTTCCATCTCCACCATGGAGGACGTCATCATGGGAGTCACCGGACAGGTGGTCATTGCCCGATCCACCGATGATCACATCGTCACCGGCGAGATCGTCAATTGAGACACCATTGAGCGCATCCCCGATCAGGACGTCGTCACCAGCACCGCCATCAAGATGATCGTCATTCCCACGACCGCACACCACATCGTTGCCAGCCCCACTGTTGATGGTGTCGGGACCATCGGAACCGACGATCACGTCGTCACCAGGAGTGCCATGGATGGTGCCGCTGGCGCCCTGAATGACATGATAGGTGCCAGTATCAATGGCCGCCAGGCAGGGATCGGTACCTTCTGCCGATGCGGATCCCGTCAACAGGGTCGTGCCCATCATCGCAACCACCACAGTCAATCGAACGAATTGATGCATCGGGCGCCTCTTCTCCTTGAGCGAATTTTGGTGCACTATCTTCATGCTGATGATCCGGAGAACCGATCTGAGATCTGAAGTCTATGGATACAGGCAGGATAGTGCATCGTTGGCATAAAGTGAAATACGTAAAATTACGGATGCGCTGTATTTCCTAACCGGCCATCATTCATGAAGACCTCTGAGCGGACGCTTTCTGAAAATTGGTCGGGTGCTTCGGTGAAATGCAAGGATGGCAAACATAACTTATCCGAGCACCGCCGTGGGACATGTTCGCACTGTAAAGATGTGGAGATGAGTATAGATCCTACCAGCGTACCGAGAAATCTGTGTGGAGGAACATATGCGGCTCGTGAGAATACACTTACTCGTTTTGGTGCTTATTGGCGTCTCGTCTTTCCCTTTCCATAAACACACCGCATTGGCTGCTGAAGGTCTCAAATGCTCCAGCTTCACCTACCAGGAGGACGCGCAGCAACTTCTTGATGACTCGAATGCGGGCAGACTCGATCCGGACGGTAACGGGATCGCCTGCGAAGAGCTTCCTTCCGATGGTCGTCCCGATGAGATCCGCGAGTCGGTCAAGATCTCCATCGGTTATTCCCCGCAGTTTCCGGTCGCACAAGGTGACAACTACCGCATCTTCCTCGGTGGCATCGGCGACCTCGATCTCATCGAAGATGCCCGTGGGGTGGAATGTGCCGACATCATCGATCGAAATACACTGGAGACGATTTTCCCCGATCCCACCGTGGTCTATCTCCAGGACGAACATGGCGAGGTTCCCGGAGAATCGGATGTCAGTGACTACGAGAACTTTGTGCCCAACGCGCTGCTGTGGGCGTGGAATGGCCAAGATGACGCCGTCAATCTCAACGTCTGGCTGCTGGAGCAAGGTTACAGCGTCTATGACCCTGACACGGCGCCGCGCGGTTGGGAAGGTGAACTGAAGGACGCGCAGCGGGAGGCCAAGGGCAACGAAGCTGGGATTTGGGGAAAATGCCGTTTACCCCGCGAGTATAAGGAGCGGCAGGAACCGGAGCCCCAACCAACCGCCGAAGGTCTCGTCGACAGTGTGAGCGGCGATGGAGGAGGGTCCGGATATCTCAACATCTCCCAAAGTGGTACCTACAGGGTGACGATCCGCTCCTACTCCATGGATGCCTATGTGGAGATGCGCGTCATCGACTCGGACACGGGCGTCAAAATTCCCGAACTTGGCGTCGTGGTGTTTGGACCCGAGTTTGTGGATGTCTGGGTGTATTTCGAGGAGGGACAACACTCAGTGACAACGTCTGCTGTGGGGCACTGGTCGATCACTGTATTTCAGGAGTGAATCCATCGTCATGATTGATCCCATTTCTTCACTCGCAGTCTCGATGCAAGTCAAGAAGGGCACATTTGCCCTTCTGCTAGGATCAGGCATCTCACGCTCCGCTCAGATTCCGACGGGTTGGGATATCATGCTCAATTTGATTGAACGATTAGCATCAGCTCAGAAAATAATGATTACCGGCACGTCCAATGTCTGGTATCAGAACACCTTTGGTGTTGAACCTTCTTATAGTGACCTCCTTGACAAGTTAGGGAAAACTTCCGGAGAGCCAAGCCAGCTTGTTCGACCCTTTATTGAGCCCACAGTAGAAGAAGCCGAACTTGGCGTGAAGCAGTCGACAGATGCTCATCGCGCTATTGCCTGTCTAGTGTCCACTGGTTATGTGCGGGTAATTGTCACAACCAACTTCGACCGTTTCCTGGAAACAGCACTCACCCAGATGGGCGTTACCCCTACTGTGATTTCATCAGAAGACGGTGTATTAAGGGCATTCCCACTCACACATAACTTATGTACCATCATCAAGATCCATGGTGACTACATCGACTCGCGGATTCTCAATACCAATGATGAACTCAGCAGCTACTCTGAAGGGCTCAATCGTCTGATCGATCAAGTCTTTCGAGAATATGGTCTGATCGTGTCCGGTTGGTCAGCGGTATGGGATTCCGCACTGCGGGAGGCGCTCATAAGGAGTCAGAGCCCATGGTTCTCGACCTACTGGAACACCTATAGAGGACCAGGGGATGCCACTGATGCTGGTCTCGATTCCGTCAGTACTGCAACAGGATTGGGGCGGATTGAACACGCATGCCTGGCTGATCTTGGCCTATATGGTCGTATTCCCGGTCTACGTGGCGTACATGCTCTGGAACTGGGTGATCTCGCAACGCGGGATAGCGGCGACAGGTTGGCAGCTACTAGTGCCGGTCATCAGCGGATTGATGGCTATCATCTGGTTGCACGAATCACTGGCAGCCGTGCAGGTATTGGGCGGTGCCCTGGCGATCCTTGGTCTGGTGATCTTGCGGCGAGCGGGGATGCACCAGGCAGCCCGGCCGCAGGATATGGTCGTTCCAGCGATTCGCGGGACGGGAAAGAACGAGTGACGGAGAAGCACGAGCAACGATCTCCAGTCTGTTGACGTGGCGGACGCCGGGCGTGGCGGCGAACGGTCTCGACGATCATTCATATACAATCACCTCGCTCCGCATCGGCAGCCGACTGGCGTGCTGCGAGCGGAGAATGCCGTGAAGGGACGAGCGCGATGGGTTTCGATCAATACCATGAGCCGCCGAACGAACTTTCCGCCGAGACACGTACGTTTGCGCGGATGATCGCTTCCCTCACCGAGGAAGCGGAGGCCATCAACTGGTACCAGCAGCGAATCGCGGTTGAGCCAGACGCAGATGCACGAGCGATCATGACCAACGCGCAACAGGAAGAGTTCAAGCACTTCGGCATGGATCTCGAGTTCCTGCTTCGACGAACGCCGAAGTGGCGGGTTGCGCTCAAGAACATCCTCTTCACCGAGGGCGACATCGTCGAACGTGGCGAGGCCGCTGAAAAACTGGAAGACGACGCCTGATTCGCTTTCCTGACTCTCGCACATCAGGGCCGAGACCCTGTTTCGTCGGCTTTTCCTGGACAGGAACAGCCGACGTCGTTTCCAGACGCACAGCGATGGGGCTATCGATAGCGATAGCGATAGAGAAGCGTGGACCCGGGAAGCGCGGCGATGGACGGTGCGCAGAGATCACCCCAGTGCGAGCAGGGCGTCATCCGGTTCGTGCGGAAGTGTTTGGATCTCCCTCGTCGGTGAGAACCAGACGAAGAGGAATGCGAGGAACATCCCGAACACCCCGACGAGCAAGGCTGCCTGGACGCTCCAGACGCCGCCGATGACGCCGCCGAGGAAGGAACCGATCGGTTGCATGCCGCCAGTCAACACCTGCGAGGATGCCGAGACCCTGCCCTGGAGCCGATCCGGAGTCAGCGCCTGCCGCAGGGCGATGCGATTGGTGTTGAAGACAAGCAGAGCCAGCCATTGCGCAAACTCGGCGAAGACGACGAGCGGGAGCGCGTGATTCGGTGCCAGGATTGCCAGGGGCACCGTGACGCCTCCGGCGCCGAACGCGACCGACGACCAGACGATGGTGCGGCCCGCGCCGAAACGGATGGTTAACAGGGAAGCGAGCACACTGCCTATCAATGCCCCGACGCCACCCGCCGCATAGACGAGACCTACCCCTTCGGTGGAAAGTCCGAGATCCTCGGTCATGTACAGCACGTAGACCGAGAGAAAGGTGTAACCAGCCAGATTGTTCATCGCCGTGCTGGCCGTAATCGAACGCAGGACGGGTGATGCCACCAGCGCGTGCAATCCCTCCCGGATCTCGCGGCCCAGATGACGGCCGGCAGGATGGGCGGCGGCGGCGGTCGTCGTTGTCTCGTCGAACCGGATCTTGCCGATGAACCAGCCCGACCCCAAAAAGGTGGCGGCGTTCAGGAGCATCGTCACCGGCGCACTTACCACTGCCACGAACACGCCGCCGAGGGCGGGGCCAACTACCTGGGCGATCGAGGCGCTGCCTAGCAGCCGTCCATTGGCGGCGGTCAATTGATCGCGGCGGACGATACGCGGCAGGAGGGCTGCATAGGCGGCATTGAAGAAGACCGAGAGCACGCCAACTGAAAACGAGATCGCCAGCAGCAGCCAGAACGAGAGGAGGTCGAGCGCTGCTGAAACAGGGATCAACAGCAGGCAGAAACATCGCCCGAGATCGGTCGCGATCATGAGCGGTCGCTTGGGCAAGCGGTCGACCCACGCCCCGGCAACGAGGCCGATCAGGAGGAAGGGCAGGCCGCCGGCCGTTGCCAGCAGACCCATCTCGAACGGTGTGGCGTGGAGCATGAACACGGCCAGGAGTGGAATCGCGACGATCGAGATCTGGGAACCGAACTGCGAGATTGTCTCCGCCGTCCACAGATGCAAAAAGTCAGGATTTTGCCAGAGACTTCCGGGCACGTCCATACCCAGTCCGCCCAGGCGGCGCGTAACGATCGATCCCAGACGGGATGGTTTGTGAAACACGAAAAGTACTCCCCGGAAACGTGGGAGGCTAGGCTAGGCGCCTGTTCTCCCGCTGTCTATGCGCCGAAGGATCAGGAGATCCCCAAAGAAGACAGCGGTGATCGGGCCATAGTGGGAAAGCAGACTGTCGCTGCGCCGTCGCGCAGGTATTTGTTGGGATTGATGTGCGTTCTCGATTCTCTCCGAACGTCGACCGACTCGCAGGATAGCAGGAGAAACCGTCGAATGGAAGGCACCTTCCTCATCATCCCGAGCGCAGCCGGGAAATCTTTCTAGAACGCCCCCGAATGACGAGATTTCTCGACAAGCTCCGGCGCAGCTGCTGAAATGACGAATTGGTCGATACGTTCAGGAGGAAAGCCCGTCCATGCGAGGTGCTTCCTTGCTGCGCCTGGAATCACCCCGGCAAGATGCCGTTGAACGCGAGGGACTGGCAGGCATGGAACGCGTCGCTTGGTCAGGAGGAGGGACGCAGCCGAGTCGGTCGCCTGAGGCAGCGCATACACCCGGTGGATCTTCGCTGCGCTCGGAATGACGGCAAGAGTGTCTGACGCGGGACACGGTTGACGGGCGGGGAGAGGATGGAATGGTGTGGGGCTATACTGTGGAAAGCAAGCGTCTGGCGTGAGCCGCGTCCCGCCGAGAGTTCTGACCCTTTCGCGGCATCGTTCATCTGCACCGGGAAACACAATCTTTTGATCACGCTTACCTTCCTTGGAACTGGCACATCCACCGGTATCCCTGTCATCGGATGCGATTGCGATGTTTGCCGCTCGCCTGATCCACGCGATAATCGACTCCGAGCCTCAGTCCTCGTGCAGGTTGACAGGTCGAATCTGTTGTTCGATACATCGCCGGACCTGCGGGAGCAGATGCTGCGCGTGGATCTGCGACATATCGACGCCGTGCTGTATACGCACGCGCACGCCGACCACACGGCGGGGATCGACGAACTTCGCCGATACAACATCATGCAGGAGATGCGGATCCCCGTCTGGGCGACTGCCGCCACCGGGGAAGATCTGACAACCCGTTTCGGATACGCGTTCTCGCGGGCGTTTTCGTTCTTCGGGGGCAAACCCGATCTCGATCTCAACGTCGTAACCGGGCCGTTCCTGATCAACGGGATCCGGATCACGCCGATTCCCATTCAACATGGGACGCTGCCGATCATCGGCTATCGAATCGGGAACTTCGCCTATGTGACCGACGCGAAGAGCATCCCGACGTCCTCCGTGGAGATACTTCAGGGGCTCGACACGCTGGTGATCACCGCACTTCGGATGAGCGAGCACCCGGCGCACATGTCATTGGGTGAAGCGCTCGAGGCAATCGATGCGATCCAGCCCCGGCGTGCGTTCCTCAGCCACCTGGGTCATGAGATGGGACGACATTCCACGGTCGAATCCGAATTGCCCGACCATGTCCAGATCGCGACGGATCGACTTGTGGTGGAGATTCCCTAAAGCGTTCATACTGCCAATGTCCGCGTCATGGCGCCGCTCGATGAGCGGCGTTTCCAATGTCTTGCGAGAATGACTGGACGACACTCGAGAGCGATCTGTTTCGACTCCAGATGACGCTCGCATCGTTGTGCTGGGGGGAGACAGGTTCGATGGCAGCAGAGGTTGTGGTGGCTGATGGTTTGGTGAATCCGGATCCTGGCCTGGCTGTTCCCGCGGCCACCGAGCACCGTACCCTGCGACCTACCTTCCTGCCCGAGCTCGCGGCGCTGCTCCTCGTGCTGACGTGGGCATCGACGTTCATCCTCACAAAAGACGCCTACAACCAGATACTGCCGATGGCCTATGCGTTCGCGCGGTATTTCAGCGCATCGTTGCTTGGCATCATCGTGCTCGCTTTCCGTGGCAGAGGAGTCAACCGAGCGCGGTTCTGGCGAATCGAGCGATCGGACATCCCGCGTTTCCTCTGGTGCGGCATCTTTGGATTCACCATTTACCAGGTCTGCTTCTCGATCGGTGTCGATCGCACGTCCGCATCTGCGAGCGCGTTGCTGACCTCCATCATTCCGCTCTTCTCGCTGGTGATCGTGACAATGATGGGGGAGCACCCGGCGCGTCCGGTATGGCTCGGTGTGTCCATCGCGATCGCGGGCGTGACCCTCTTTCTGGCGCAAGGTGGTGGTGGTACCGGCTTGGTCGGCAACGTCCTCTGCCTCATGGCGGCGGCCAGCTTCGCCGTTTACAGCCAGATCATCCGACCGCTTGTGCGGAATTATCCGGCCGAAACGGTGGCAGCCTATACGACGCTGTTCGGATCGATTCCGCTCTTCCTGATAACGATGCCGGACGTCATCAGCCAGGACTGGGGTGCGCTCGAACCGAAGATCTGGTTCGCGATCGCCTATACGGTCACGGTGCCGATCTATCTGGCACTCATCATCTGGAACTGGATCATCGCCCAACGTGGGGTAGCGGCGACAGGCTGGAATCTGCTGGTACCGGTGGCAAGCGGGATCATGGCTGTTCTGTTTCTGGGCGAAACGTTGCTTCCAATTCAGATTCTCGGCGGAATCCTGGCACTTGTCGGACTCGTGGTGATGCAGCGCGGAAGCATCCGATCGACCCGGCTGGCGCCGGGCAATGTGCCACCGGTTCCAATAGCCATTGAGCGGCCGTGATTCTCCACCCACTGTCCCGCCGCCCACACTGCATTTGCTCGTGAGTCAGGCAGTGAGGATGCGTACCGACCTCTGAATCAGACAGACATCATCGTTCGATCGGTGCAATGCGTATGGAGAACAATCATGACCACCAACCTCGGCAGCAACCTCGATGTCGCACTGACCGGAGTTGGTGCGATTCGTCCGGACTATCGCCATCACGAACGTATCGCGCGTTCGGCCGCACCGCTCATCGTGACCGGCGGTGTGGTGCGCTGGAACGAAGTGTATCTGCCGGGATCCCCAGTTTCACCGGTCCTCGATGGGTTGGCGCGGACGCATGTGCAACGGGTGTTCGCGGAGGGAGAAATCGAACCGGGCGAAGGTCTCGGATTCGTGGTGCTCCATCATTCGTCGGAATTCGACTACCTGCTGGTGTGCATGTGGACCCGGGTGCAGGAGATGTGGGAAGTGCTCTTCATCCGTGAAGCCAATGGCGATGACGTTGGCGACGAACGTTTTCGGCGGGTGCAGACCGGAGTCGAGAGTTCGACGATGTGCGTCTGGGAGATGGCGGTGGTCTGGCACGAACGGGCACTGTGGACCCGGTATCTCTCTTCGCGACGGGAGCTTGCCGATCGACTTGCGTGGGCTGGCGATTGCTGGGAAGAGCTGGTTTGAGGCAGGCGGGAAATTGACAAGGCATTTTTATACATGTACCGTGCAGGTTTGCTAGAATCGACCTTGTGAAAATAGCACTTGTTACTCCATACAGCATGCAGAAGGCGGGAGGCGTGTCCGAACATGTCGCGCACCTCCGGGAAGAGTTCACGCGCATCGGCCACGATGTGACGGTGATGGCACCTCGTGGCGCCGAAAGTGGACTCAAGGTGGAGGATGGATACTACGGTATCGGTCGGACCTTGACGATCCCGGGCAACGGAAGCCGTATGCGGATCACCTTCGATGTGACCCTCTACGCTGACGTCAAGGCAATCATGAAGCGCGAGCGATTCGATATCGTACATCTTCACGAGCCGCTGATGCCGGTCCTGCCGTACATGGTGCTGCTGAACTCGCCATCGGTGAATGTCGCGACGTTCCATGCCTATAGCGGCTCGATGCCGTGGTATTCGGCGTTGAAGCCATACATGTCGTTCGTGCTGAGTCGCCTCGATGCCCGGATTGCGGTATCGCCACCGGCCCGTGATTTCGTGAGCAGTTATTTCGAGGGCAATTACGAGATCATTCCCAACGGTATCGAGGTTTCGGAATACGGATCGCACGTCGAGCCGTACCCGTGGGCGACCGATGGAGTGCCCCGAATTTTGTTCGTTGGCCGCTTCGATGAACCGCGCAAGGGCTTCAAATACCTGCTTCGGGCATTGCCTCTCGTGCAGCAACAATTCCCGGATGCGCGCCTGGTAGTGCTGGGATCCGGCAAACAGGAGAAGTTCGACGGCATCATGGAGCGCTACGGCGTGACCGGCGTCGAGTACAAGGGCTTCGTATCCAACGAAGAAAAAGCACGGTACTATGCAAGTTGTGATGTGGCGTGCGCGCCGTCCACCGGCAACGAGAGCTTCGGATACGTGGTGGTCGAACCGATGGCAGCCGGCAAGCCGCTCGTGGCAAGCAGGATCCCTGGATACGCAAGTGTCGTCACCAACGAATACAACGGTCTGCTGGTCGAACCGCGAGATCCGCAGGCGTTGGCACTTGGGCTGGTGCGGGCGCTGTCGGATCGCGAACTTCGAAATCGATTGAGCACGAACGCTCTCGAATCGGCGCAGGAATACGATTGGTCGCGAGTGGCGGCCCGTGTGATGGCGATCTATCAGCAGGCAGCATCGCAGGCACCGGACGCGAGTTGGCGAGAAGGATTCGCAGACTGAAGAAACCGGCATTCCGGCCGCACGATACGTGATACTGGATGTCGAACAGTCACTGGCAAAGCGGCGGAGGGGATCGGCGTTGATTTCGGAGGGGATCGGCCAATGGGTCCGACAATACATGCTCCATGTGGGCACGTGGTTCGCCAAGATCGGCGTGACCCCCAATATGGCGACCATCATCGGGCTGGTGCTGAACATCGCGGTCGCGGCGGTGATCGCGACGGGACATCCTCGTTGGGGTGGTGTGTTCCTGCTCCTCGCCAGCGCCTTCGATATGGTGGACGGTGCGATCGCACGCTCGACCGGCGCGACATCCAAGTTTGGCGGCTTTCTCGATTCGACGCTCGATCGTTATTCCGAAGTCGTCGTGTATCTCGGTTTACTGATCTGGCTCAATCAGACCCGCGACGATCACGTTGGTTCGGTCCTGATCCTGATCGCAAGCTCCGGTGCGCTGATGATCAGCTACGCTCGCGCTCGCGCGGAAGCCGTGGGTTACGGCGCGTCCGTCGGGTTGGTTGCCCGGCCGGAACGGGTGATTCTGCTGGCGATCTGCCTGATCATCAACCAGCCCTTGTGGGCTCTCTGGATTCTCGCGATCGCAACGCATCTGACCGCGGCCACCAGGATCATCCACGTCTGGAAGCTTTCGCTGGAAGACAGCAAGACCACAAACACGTCGAATCCGCCTGCGAATGAATGATCCAGGCGATCCGGGCGATCGCCCGCCACGGCCATTGCTGGCGGAACCGATCGACGAGAGCGACATGCTGGTCGAGACGCGTGATCTGGTTTCCGCTTCACGGTCGTGCCTGGCAATCATCACGCTGCTGGCGATCATCGTGCTCCTCGTCTGTGTGTTCCTGACCGTGCAGGTGGTCCGTTAGCGACCGATACGCGGATCGCGCCGGGGATGGGGCGTTACTGCTACTGCCTGCGACCGCGGATTCTTCTGTCAAGCCAGCCCGGCGATCCGCTCACGGCAAACGCTTGATCCGACGGTGAGCTGTGGTGAACAATCCTCGGGACCAAAACCGGGATACGCTCGCGTTGACCTGCAACGTGCAACCGTCTTCGCATCCAGCAATTCGAAAAGGAGATCGTGAGCATGACGTTTTCGACATCGAGCCAGACAGCGGGACGAACGGTGGCGGTTTCCCTGGTGCAGATGAATTCCGGGGCCGACAAGGACGCCAACATCGCGGCCGCGCTGGAGGCAATCGACGAGGCTGCCGAGGCCGGCGCACGGCTGGTCGTTCTCCCGGAAGTGTGGACCTATCTTGGGCCGGACAGCGGCAACGCCGAGGCGGCAGAGACGATTCCCGGGCCACTGAGCAGGGTCCTCGCCGAACGGGCTCGTCAACACAGTATCTATCTTCACATCGGAAGCATGTTCGAGCGGATCGAAGATGACTACCGCATCTCCAACACGTCGCTGGTCTTCGATCCCGAAGGCGAGATGATCGCACAGTACCGCAAGATCCATCTCTTCGATGTCGATCTCGAAGCGGATTCGTCCTACAAGGAATCAGCCACGATTGCGGCTGGCGACGAGATCGTGACGTTCGAGCTCGACGGCACCAAGGTCGGTCTCGCGATCTGTTACGATCTGCGCTTTCCGGAGATTTTCCGGATTCTGGCGTTGGAGGGAGCCGAGGTCGTCATCCTGCCGGCGGCATTCACATTGGCAACAGGCAAGGATCATTGGGAGATCCTGATCAGGGCGCGGGCGATCGAGAATGGCATCTTCATGGTGGCAACCGGGCAAGTCGGCAAGCATCCTCCAGGATTGTCATGCTACGGAAGATCGATGGTGGTCGACCCGTGGGGACTGGTGATCGCGCAGGCACCCGACCGACCGGCCACGCTGCACGCGACAATCGAGATGGATGACGTGGCGCGAGTTCGGCGTCAGATTCCTTCGCTGGCGAATCGGCAGCCACAGCACTATCGGTGGCCGGATGAGACCCTGACCGGGAGCCGACAGGGCGATCGAACGATTGGGAATGACCTGTTTGGAATCGGTTCCTCAATCAGTTGACGAGATTGGTGGGCCATGCTATTGTATGCCCACGGTCAGATGAACGACTGGCCGGACGCTGAAAGCTCCTACAGACCGTATAGGGTAAAGGAGGTGATGCCTGTGAGTAGTATCTCATCTGAGGGCATTACGTTGGAGGTTGCACGCTACTAGCGTGGAACTGACGTAGTGTCCAAGACAAAAAGACCGACCACTTTGGTCGGTCTTTTTGCTGTCCGAAACGTAGGAACATACCGCCGCACGCCGTGATGACGGCAAGGAGCGATGTTGATTGGCTGAACCAGAAGCCCCGTCCGACATGCGTGAGGGTGGAGAGACGCCGCTCCAGATCGGGTTGTTCGACATCATGCAGATCGATCCGCTGTCGGACGCCGCAGAGGTCGATATCGCCGCGATGTATGCGCGACGCCTCGATCAGCTGTCTCGTGCAGACGAGCTCGGATTTTCCATCGCCTTTACTGCCGAACGTCACTTCATGGGGAATTACGCATGCCCTTCGGCAACGGCGTGGATCGCGGCGGCGTCTCAGCGAACAGTGAAGATGCGGTTGGGCGTTCTCGGATACACGCTCCCGATGCGTGCACCGATCCAGCTTGCTGAAGATATCGCCGTCCTCGATTTGCTGGCCAATGGCCGCCTCGAGATCGGACTCGGTCTTGGGCATCGGGTCGAGGAACTGATTGCGGTCGGAATCGATCCTGCCGATCGGATACCACTGTTTCAGGAGCGATTGGCGCTGTTGCAGGGACTGTGGACGGGCGGCACGGTGACGTATGCGCGCGATAGTGTGATCGCGCGGGACGTGACGATCTCGCCACTCCCAACCCAGATTCCCTATCCTCCGCTCTGGTTCGCCGGGACCGAGCCGGTGGCGGCGCACTGGATGGGAACTCGTGGTCTCGGGCTGGCAGTCGGGTTCAAGCCAACCGATCAGCTCGTGACATCGGTGGCAGCGTTTCTCGCTGGACGGCAGAGTCGCAGCGGGGCCGTGATCGAGGGTGAACCGGCTCGGCCGAGTGGGGCGGTTGCGCTGATGCGTGCGGTCTACGTTTCCGATACGGATGCAGAAGCAATGGACGAGATCACCGATGACCTGCTTCGACTCGAGGAAACATTCGGGGATGGGGCGGCGAACCGACCAGACCGGCGGGCCGAAGCCCGAGAACGGGCAGGGGCGATGGTTCTAGATGACGTCATGCTGGCAGGAGGGCCGGAAACCGTGGCGCGAGCAATCGTGCATGCGCGCGCCGAGCTCCCATTCGATCTTTTGCTCGCGAATGTGCATGGCGCCGGGATGGATGAGGAGCGGATCGAGCGGACGATGCGACTGCTCGCGACGAGGGTATGGCCAGAGACAGGCCAACCTGTGCGGACCTAGCAGGATCTCCGCTCTGCATCAACCATTCGCCTGGACCTTCGTCCTAAGAATCTCGTCTGATATAGAACCCATGAGCCCCCGGTGGAATTTTCTACCGGGGGCTCATGCTGGCCACAAGCAGTCGATCGATGCTTGCGGTCCGGACGCGCTAGTTGTCCGACGTGTTGTCGCTGGCAGCGTCAGTGTCAGCAGCGGCTTCCTCTGCTTCGGCGGCTTCCTCAGCAGCGGCTTCCTCTGCGTCAGCTGCTTCATCCGCGGCCTGGGCGATGAGGCTGGCGATGAGTTCGTCACCGTGCGTAATGAACTCTACACCTTCCGGTGCCTGAAGATCGCTGACATGGATGCTGTCGCCGATCTCGAGGAGGCTCGAGATGTCGACATCGATCTGATGCGGCAGGCTCGACGGCAACGACTCGACCTCGATCTCGTTCAACACGGTTTGGAGGATGCCATTGGCATCGTCGGACGGGTTGAGGAGCACGACCTGAACGGACGCGCGCAGCACGACGGTCATGTTCGGAGCGAAAAAGTCGATGTGCAGTGGGGCGCGGGTCACCGGATCGATCTGTACTTCGCGTATCAGCACTGGCTGACTGCCACCATCCCAGTTGAGGGTGAGGATGGCGGAATGCCCGTTGGTCCTGAAGAACTTTTCGAAATCACGTCGAATCACGGAAACCGAGATGGTCTCCTTGATGACTGGTCCGTAAACGACCCCTGGGACCAAGCCTTCGCGTCGAAGGCGACCAACCTTCTTGCCGTGGATTGTCCGCGGTTCGGCCCTCAGTGTCAGCTCTGTAGCCATAATGAGCTCTTGACTCCTACTTCCTTGCGGATGAGTTCTGATGCGAGTCATGCGTTCGACGCTTTCGCGGAAGGCACAACCCAACTACCGCACCAACGTGGCGCGCGACTGCGAAGTCTACCACGTCAAACGTGGCGGGATGGTATCCGCTCACAGGTCTCTCAGTGTCGAGAGCAAACGCTCGGCCGACGTTGTCACCATCAGCCCGGCGCCGGGAGCGAATGGACTCGCCATTGCCTCATAGGTGAGCGATTCGTAGGCAGCGCAATCCGCAATGTACCCAACGTATCCGTTTCCATATCCGGAAATCCACGTCTGGGCGAACGGGCTCTCGCGTTCGATCTTCGCCCCCAGCGACGTGAAGAGTTCTCCCGGCACGTTGAGCAGGGCAAGGCGGTCATCGATTCGCCATGCGTCGAGTTCAATCCGGAAACGATCTCCGGGAAGATGCCGTAGCTGTGCGCGGAGATAGGCACCCTGTCGCTTGGTAATGGCCTGCCGATAGGCCGCCTCGGAAGCGCCAGTCGTATCGAGTTCTTGCAGACGTCGATCGGCGGCCCGCATGGTGGCCTCCGGATCGAATGTGGCGGGAGCGTCCAGGATCGATGGCAAGGTGACCGTCATCCGGTGTGCGACAAGGCAGGACGCATCGGGAACAAGCAGGCGCTCATGCAACCTCGACGCTTCCCAACCCGCCGTCGCGAGATCCGCCAGCCGGTCGATCTCCGCGTGAGTCGATTCCCTTCTGGTAAACCGTGTACTGATGTCCCCGGCCGCACCTATAAGACCGAGCACGACCGGTGGGGCTTGGGAATCTGTCAGTTTCGCGGCGAGCGAACGACGCATTCCACCCATCAGATCGGCGGAGACGCTGGTGCTGGAGGCGCCCAGGACGGTGGGATGACACGCGACCAGCACGATCGCCGTTTGTACTGTGCCGTCGGTGCGGCGTGCTGTGAGCATACGTAGTCGCGAGTCGTTGGGTCCTTGAGGATCGTTGCGATTCGACCAGGCGCCTGTTACATGCCATTCGGACGATGCGAGCGAGACCGCTTCACAGCGTTCCTCGGCGTCGGCGAGGGCCCGAGCGGCGATCGCGACGAACCGGGCGCGGAGTTTGAGGTCTTTGGAGATGCTGTCGGCGGGATGGAGACGCTCGACGATCCCGCGCGGACCACTGTGCGTGTGCGATGCGGCAACCAGAAGATCTGTGCGGGGAATGCCGCTGGTCGTCCCGACCGCTTCGACGATACCGGCGTCGACGCCGACCACGTCAGCGGTGACGATCGCCAGCCGTCGTTCGCCCAGGTGCAAGACGAATGCGCCGATCTCGAGATCGTCGAGCGTCTCCGAAGACGGTCCTGTCCGGTCGATGTAGCCGCCGAGGGGGGTGCCGATCGCAAGCGGAAAGGAGGCAACGGCGCTGCCTGATCTCCAGATATTCATCAAGAACGCCTCGTGGGCAGCAGCACGGGCAAGGTCTCTTCGATCTTCCCGAGGCGTTCTCCCGTAATCGGATCGCCGAGCGTCTTCCAGACCTGGATCAGGACACCGACAACTGGAGGAAACCGGGGTTTGCTGACGATTGCGGTCGGCCATTCCGAGGTGAGATGGTCCACGAACGGCGTCCTCACCAGGTCTCCCGCCTCGAAGACGCCACCGGTCGGATAGACCGTGACCGGTTCTCCCGGTTGATAGAGCTGACGAGCGACACCAAGTGCGATGGTGGCCAGTTTCTCGCTGCCGGAGCGGATAATCTCGGCGGCCACGTCGTCGCCTTCGCGGGCGAGCCGAACAACTTCAGGTGCGAGTACGGAAACCTTGTCCCGCGTGAATCCGGCGTCGTAGATGATGCGGATGATATCGCGGACGGTGGTCAAGCCGTAGTGATCGAGGACGAGAGGGAGAAGCGCAGTCTCCCGTCCGCGTCGATCCGCCGCCTGGGAGGCTGCCTGCAGTGCGTTGAGACCGATGTACCAGGCGCTGCCCTCGTCTCCCAGAAGATAGCCAAGGCCCGCACTGATTGCCTCGCGTCCGGATGCATCGGTTCCATATCCGATCGAGCCACCGCCAGCGATCACGACGATGCCGTCTGCTCCGGCCGACGCTCCGGCCAGATTCGAGACGAAGTCGGAATCGACCCAGAACGCGCGTGGAGAGCAAAGTTCCTGGACGATGGCTCGAAACAGCGGTGTCGCTTCCCCCTCGCGCGGGGCACTCGTCAAGCCGAGACCGACGCCAATGATTGACTCGGTGCGCGCGCCAGCGGCGGAAAGGGCGGCGTGCGCCGCACTGTGGATGGCAGCCCGGTTTCTGGCAATCCCATTGGGGCCGTGAATGTGATCGCACGGTGTGCCGCGACCTGCTCCAAGGATTGTGCCGTCGCGGAGCGAGATGATCGCCTTGGTCGATGTCTGGCCGCCATCGACTGCCAGAATCAATTCGTCCATGATCACACCTACGGCTTCAGAAGTGGCATGCGGGAACGATAGCGATCGAACAGCGCATTGTTGTGCTCGTCACCACCTGGCACATTCTGGCTAACGAAGGCGGGCACCTCATGGCCCCCCTCCACCAGTCGTTCGGTCGTGGCGACAACGAGTGCATTCATGAGCGCGGCGCCAAGGATGGTTGAGGTGGCACCGACGAGCAGATCGCCAACCGGCTCGATCGCATCTCCGAGCGGCACATGAGAATCGAGCACGATGTCGACGACGTCGATCAGTCGCTTGCCTGAAGAATGACGGGATTTGGCACCGACGTAGGCCGAGGCTGAGGTGACTCCAATTGCGATCGCGCCGTGAGCCCTGGCATCTTCCGCGACCTCGATCGGAACCGGATTGATGCCGGAGGTACTGATGACGATCACCACCTCACCAGCGCGGACGTCATAGCTGGCGAGGACCGATTTGCCATAGCCTTCGAGACGCTCGAGTATCGTCGCGCGGGAGGTTCCGAAGATGGTGAGATTGATATCGAGGATCGCGTTGAAAGGCACGAGCCCCCCGGCCCGATGGAAGACTTCCTGGGCGAGCAGGTTGGAATGCCCACTTCCGAACACGTGAACGATCCCGCCTGCGGCAATGCAGCGGGCGGTTTCATCGGCGGCGCGCTCGATGTTGGCGTTCTCGGTCCCCGCCATGACGGCAATCAATTCACGGATACGCGCAAGGTAATGTTGAAATCCATCGCTCACGGGAAGATCATCCTTCTGATACGGCGTTGCCTGCGGCAACACTGCGGGCGGTCTCTGCGACGAAGCGGGACGTGATGGCCATCGGGTTGGTGATCGCGGTGCCGATCACGACGAACGCGGCTCCCAGTGCAAACGCCTGTGCGGCCTGATCGGGTGTCCAGAAGCGACCTTCTGCGAACACCGGGACCGGAGAATGCTTCACCAACCATGCCAACAGATCGAAATCCGGCTCTTCACTCTTTGGACTCTCGGCAGTGTAGCCGCTCAGTGTCGTTCCCACCGCATCGACATCGGCTGCCACCGCGTGGTGCAGATCCTCGCGTGTCGCGAGATCCGCGAATGCGAGTGCCCGTCCGCGATGAATCTCGCGGACAGCGGCCTCCAGCGTTTCGCCGCCGGGACGATACCGGTTGGTGCCATCCAGGGCGACAATCGGGGCGCCGGCAGCCAACACCTTGCGGACAGCTGCCACTGTCGGTGTGATCATGATTGGACTGTCATCGTGATCTTCCTTCAGAATGCCCATCACCGGCAGATCGCTGAGGCGGCGGACAGCGACAATGTCCGCCACGCCGTTGATGCGCAAGGCGCGGGCACCACCAAGCTCGGCGGCGCGGGCCACGATCGCCATCGATTCCGACCCCTCCAACGGGTTGCCGGGTCGAGCCTGACAGGAGACGACGATCCCGCCTTCGAGGGTATCCAGCAGCTTTCTGGCGGCACGGTTCAGATCACGAGGCGATCCATCCGGCAGGTGAGGCGAGTGGAGTGGGCGATTCATCTGATCTCCTTGGGTGCATGTGACGAGCCTGTCGCAGGAGCGAGACTAGAATCGATCGCTGGTCATTCGGTCATTCATGAGGGTAGCAGGATGAGCGAGTTGCACAGAAGGGTCGATCCAGGAACTACCAGGCAAGAGCCATTCAAACAAAACACGCAGTCGTTGTGTATTCTGCACAAAGACCACCTCCCGAAACGATGGTTGGAGACGATCATGCGATATGCAAATGTGCATGTATGCCAGCCTGCATGCCGTAATCGGACCCAATATAGCTCTGTCAACGCATTGCTTCCTTGACTTAGGGAAGGTGGGATCGTAGCATTTTCTCGAATTTCCAGGGCAGTCGAGGCAACGCCGCCTCGTCATGACGAGTCCTCGGATCGCCGGTAATCGCCTGCAAGGCAGAACCTTGTACAGAGCGACACTGGCGCTTTAGCGTACTCGCATATGGGGCGAAGGCTACAGACCTGTGATGAAGGAACCGGCAACCGTGCACGGGCGTTCATCCCGGCGATGATCCTTTCCATGAGGGGAGAATGTCATGGGTCGATATCTGATCCGCCGGCTGCTGGTCTCGATCGTTTCCTTGATCGCGATCAGCATGATCATCTACACCATCCTGTATCTTGCGCCGGGCGACCCACTGGGTCAGTTGGCGACAAATCCGAACGTGTCGCCAGAGGTACGGCAGCGAATCCGCCAACAGTGGGGGTTGGACGACCCGCTCTATATCCAGTATTTCAAGTGGGCCCAAGCCTATTTCCTGCACTTCGACTGGGGTCAGTCGCTGACTTCCCGCGTGCCGGTCAAGACCTACGTGCTCGATCGATTGCCGGTGACACTGAGTATCTTTGGCACCGCCTATCTCATCGGCCTGCTCATCGCGATCCCGATCGGCGTGATCTCCGCCATCAAGCAGTATTCGCTCTTCGATCAGATCGCCACGACGTTCTCATTCATCGGTTTCAGCATCCCGACGTTCTTCTCCGGTTTGCTTTTGATTATCATATTCAGTGTGAATTTTCATCTGCTTCCGTTTGTCTATGATTCGACGGCGACCGGCTGGACTCGCATCCAGCAATCGATCATGCCGGTTGCCGTGATCGCGCTCTTCGGCTCGGCGCAGTTAACGCGGTTCGTGCGGGCGTCGATGCTGGAAACAATCAACCAGGATTACGTGCGAACGGCGAGAGCGAAGGGCATGCGGGAACGATCCGTCATCATCCTGCACGCAATGCGGAACGCGATGATTCCGGTCGTCACCATCATTGCGCTGCAGATCCCGGGCGTTGTCGGAGGTGCGGTAATCACCGAGCAGATCTTCCGGATCCCGGGAGTTGGACGAGCACTGATCGATGGCATCCTGTCCAAGGATGTTCCTGTCGTCATGGCGATTACGTTCGGACTGGCGGTGCTGGTCGTGGTGTTCAATATCCTTGCGGATATCGCGTATGCCCTGCTCGATCCGCGCATCAAATACTCCTGAGCGACGCGTGAGTGGTGGCATCTCCTGCTGCTCCTCGCGCATCCTGGCCGGATGGAGTATTTTTCGGAGCACGCATTCGATTTTCACCGGCAGAGAACACACTGATGATTCACCAAGGGACGCGGGGCATGAAGCACGGCTCCCGAGTATTCGAGCATTCACCCTCGGAGGTTGCGTAGATGGCAGATGGAGCACAGAACCCTCCGGTTGGCGGGAAGCAGGGGGCACAAACGAGCCTCGCCGCGAATGCGGATTCCAAGCTTTCGCTGGATGCCTCTCGCGTGCGAGCGCAGCGATCCCTGTGGAACAACGCCTGGCGGCAATTTCGCCATCACAAGCTCGCCATGGCGGGATTGGTGATCTTTGTCTCGTTCATCCTGATAACCCTGTTCGGCCCACTTTTCTACCACCGGGCAGTGAACTCACCGTTTGAATACGACACAAGCCAATCGCCGAGCCTGAGTCACCTTTTCGGGACCGATTCGCTTGGCCAGGATCTCCTTGCCCGGGTGCTCTATGGTGGGCGCATCTCGCTCGCCGTAGGTCTGGTGGCGGCGCTCGTGGCGATCCTGATCGGCACGCTGGTCGGGGCGATGGCCGGATTCTTCGGCGGCATGACCGACAGCCTGTTGATGAGGATCACCGATCTCTTCATCGCATTGCCGCAATTGCCATTGCTGCTCCTGATCACCTTCCTGTTTGGGCAGTCGATGAAGAATCTCGGTGATCGCGTCTTCGGTTCGCCAACGGTCGGCATCTTCCTCCTGATCGTGATCGTGATCGGAATCCTTGCCTGGATGCAGACTGCACGTCTGGTACGGGCGAGTTATCTCTCCACCAAGGAGAAAGAGTTCGTGGAGGCGGCGAGGTCGATCGGAGCAAGCCAGAACGCCCTGATCTTCAAGCAGATTCTTCCGAACGTGATGAGCCCGATCATTGTCGCCGCAACGCTCGAGGTTGGTGCCGCGATCATCACCGAGTCTTCGCTGTCGTTCCTTGGACTGGGATTCCCTTCCGACGTCCCAACATGGGGACGGATGCTGTTCGAGGCGAAGGACTACGTGCAGATGAGTCCGCATGAGGCGCTCATCCCCGGTGCGATGATTTTCCTGACGGTCCTCGCCATCAATTACATGGGTGATGGGTTGCGGGATGCGCTCGACCCGCGCAAAAGCAGCTAGACGACAACGTCTGTCCTTCGAACCACAAGACAAGGAAAACGGCGGTGCCAATGCGGGCACCGCCGTTTTCCTTGTCTTGCTCAGGTACCACATGATGGCGTGGCGAGCGCGGAGAGGATGCCGGTAAGTCCCGGGCGTCTACGGTTGAGTCCCGCATGGGCGAAACGAGGTCACCGCGGCTCTCACACACGCATTCGGCGAGTAAACATCACAGGAGAACGGCGACATCTGTGAAGATGTCGCCGTTCTCCTGTCCATCACACGTCTGAACGCCGACGTTCCCGATGAGGCTTGACGGTCCACTAGAGCGAGAGGACTCCCATGCGGGTAGCAAGGGTGACGGCTTCGGTCCTGCTGGCCGCACCAAGCTTGGTGAGCAACGAGCTGACGTGGAATTTGACGGTATGATCGCTGATCCCGAGTTCGCGGGCGATCGCCTTGTTGGGCAAACCGGACGCAACAAGGGCGAGTACCTCCCGTTCACGCGGACTCAGGAACCCGTCGTTGATCAACGAAGTGGCTGCACCACCGCCCTCCACGCTCTGACCGGCGCCAGCCTGGACCGGATCCTGAACCAGGAGTCCGGCAGCGGCGGCGCGGATCGCGGCGATCAGCGTCCCGCTCTCGGCATTCGGAGCGATCACTCCCCCGGGACGACCCGCGATGGCGCGCAGCAGATCGGCCGCCGGGAGCCCGAGCCAGATCAGAGGAACGTCATCGCCGCTGGCGATCACGACGAGATTCATCAAGGCATCGTGTTCGAGATCGTGAGAATCGATGACCAGCACATCCGCATCGGTGATCTGGTTACCGGCAGCGGCACGGATCGACGATCCGAGCACCTGTGGCGAGATCGCGATGGCGGTGAGATCGATATCATCCTGGATGAGGGTGGCGAGACCCGCGCGAAGTGACGGATAGGCCGCCACGATGCCGACCACGAGGCGGGCGTGTGAGAGGCGAGGGCGTGGGGCGGGTCTCCGTCGTCCCACCTCTGCAGGTGCGACTGCCACATGAGGTTGGACGTTGAGACGTGAAATCATCGACTCTCCTGTCCGTGCTGTCGTTATGGATGCGGTCGGCTGAATCGCGGCGGCAGGCATTAACGACCCGGTTCCTGGTTGCTGCGCTCTGGACGGGCCACCGGTGTGACCTCGATCGTGATGGGGGTGCCGCCACGCAGAACGTGTACTGCAATCGCCTTGCCAATCTGGCGACCGGTCAGGATTTGCTGCAGATCAGCGATATCGGTCAGCGTCTGATCTCCCATTGCAATCAGAATATCACTTACCACCAAACCTGCGATGGCGGCAGGGCTGCCCGCCGTGACGCCGGTGACGAGGAGACCGAGTTCCTGCTCGTTCACCGACTCGCGGGACGATTCCGGCAGCTCGACCGGTTGCACGGCGACGCCGATCCATCCATAGCGCACATGACCGTACTCGACGATATCTGCAACTATCGCGTCTACCTGCTGGGACGGAATCGTGACGATCCCGGTGTTGCCTCCGAGCGGACGGCCGCGGCGCATCAGGCCGGAGGTGTTGATGCCGATCGCGGCGCCATCGACATCGATCAGCGGACCACCCGAGAATCCTGGCAGCGGAGTTGCCTCGGCGTGAATAAGGGTTGGGGTCTGGAATCGTCGAAACCGGATCGAGCCGATCGACGTGATCGAGCCGAAGGTTGCAGACGGCGTCGAGAACGGACGGCCGACCGCCAACACGAGATTGCCGACGCGGGCAGGACGCTCACGAAGCGTGATTGGCTCGGCGTCAAGACCATCGACGCGGAGAACGGCCAGATCGCATCCGAAATCGCGGCTGATAAGGGTTGCCTCGATTGGTTCGCGATCACCGAGGGAGATGCCAATATGCTCCTCGCGCTCGACGATGTGACTGGCGGTGACGATGAAGAGGGCGTCATTCGCCTTCCAGACGGTGCCGGTACCGGGAAGCCGACGGCGACCGTGAACGGAGACCACGCTGGGCGCGACCTTTTCGACGGCATCGGCGAACGATTCGCTCAATGCGCTGAGAGACGTGTTTTCGGCACTCATGTGGTGGGTCCTTTCGTGGGCGTGCAAGTGAGCTGAACGCCAAGGGAAGATGCTGTCAGCGGTTTGCTGGAGCGATCGAGCGATTCGGGTCGATGGTGATCATGTCTCTCACGTGCGAGTACGCGATCTCCCAACCCGGAGATCTGATCACCGAAGCGACCTGCCGCAAGCGTAGATGGCGGCGGCGGGAACGGGCATCCGTTGTCCGAGCAGGAGGCAGCTACCCCTATGGATAGGTTCTCGGCTCTGGAAGCGAACGACTTGCGAGGCTGGTAGACTCTCAACCAACGTGCGTCACTGCGTTCGGGCGTTCACGTGATGTTCTGTTGCCAGGTCTACCAGACATCCCGACTCATCACCGACACATACATGCATCGCAGGGAGGTCCTGAACGCACATGTCCATGGCAGGGGGGGCACCGCTCGGTATCGCCATTCAATCCGTCATCGAGGTGAAAGGCGTTCGCAAATCCTTCGGGAATTTTGTGGCGCTGGAAAATCTCGACCTCACGATTCCGCGCTCCTCGGTCGGGTTGCTAGGCGCCAATGGAGCGGGAAAGACTACGCTGATCCGGACCTTGCTGGGCCTGATCAAGCCGGATCGAGGGTCGGCCAGTGTCGTTGGCTTCGATACGCAGACACAGGGAATACAGGTTCGCGAGCGGGTTGGGTACATGCCGGAGGCGGATGCGTTGCCTTCGTCGACGACCGCGGCAGATTTTGTCGCGCACATGGCCGAGATGAGTGGGTTACCGGCACGCGCCGCCCGGCAGCGGGCCGCCGACGTGCTGTATCAGGTCGGCCTCGAAGAAGAGCGATACCGGTTGATCAAGGGCTTTTCGACTGGCATGCGACAGCGCGTGAAGCTGGCGCAGGCAATCGTCCACGATCCGCAGCTCGTCTTCCTCGATGAGCCGACGGCGGGGATGGACCCCAACGGACGGGAGGAGATGCTGGAGCTGGTCGATCGGATCTACCATAATCTCGGGATCGCGGTGGTCTTCTCCTCACACATCCTCGAGGATATCGAACGCGTTTGTGACTACGTCATCATCCTTGATGCTGGAAGGCTCGTTACTGCCCAACCGCTGGGCGGAATCGGTGCGATCGGAGGCGAGGTGATCGTCGAGATCGATGGCGATCTCGACGCGTTTGCCGGATTGATCCAACAGCAGGGAGTGACCGTCAGGCCGTGGGATACCGAGACGGGTGGGCGTGAGATCGTCGTACAGGTCGATGACGAGCGTGTCTACGACCTGATTCGTGATGTTGCTGTCCATCAGAACGTGGCACTGCGTTCCCTGCGCGCGCGATCACGGTCGCTGGAAGACATCTATCTCGGAGATGTTGGCGCGATGCGAGAGGAAACCGATGTCAAGTAACACTCCCCTCGACCCATCGGCCAGCTATGGCGAGGTGTTTGACCGAGGGTATGCTCACTACGATGGGTTGCGCCTGGGGCGACCGCAGGCGTTTCGCTCCCTGATCGGTTATTCGATCAAGCGGGCGATGGGTATCCGGAAACCGTGGACGTCGAAGATCCTGCCGATTCTTCTCTATACCTCGGCAATCATCCCACTGATTGTGATGATCGGGGTCGCCGCGCTTGTGCCCCAGGTCGAGTTTGCCTCGTACTCGGCGTATTTCGCCGCGATCTTCACCATCGAAGGCATCTTCGTGGCAACGATCGCACCGGAAATGCTCTGTCCCGACCGGCGCGAGAAGACGTTACCGCTCTATTTCGCACGGGCAATCAGTCGTTCCGACTATGTCCTCGCGAAATTGCTGGCGACGATCCTGTTAACGATGACGATGTCACTGGTGCCTGCCATGATCCTCTGGATCGGTCGACAACTGGTGGCGGCATCACCATGGACGGCGATGAAGGACAACGTCGGTGATCTCGGACGGGTAATCCTGTTGGGATCGCTGATCGCGCTTTTCCTTGGTACCGCGGGTCTGATGATCTCCTCCCTTACCGATCGCAAGGGCGTCGCGGTGACGGTCATCATCATCGGGTTCCTGCTGCTAACCGCGGCGGCACAGGCGGCCTTCACCGTCGTCGATCAGGATTGGCGCAGGTACTTCATCTTTCTGAGTATCAGTGATGTCTTCGCCGCCATCTTGCAGCATTTCTTTCATGATGTAACCAACGACATGGTGACGACCGCAGATTTCTCGTTAGGTATCTACGTTGGTTACCTTCTGGTCCTGGTAGCGATCAGTATCGCGATCATCCGCTGGCGCTATCGGCCGCAGGACTAACACTGATGGAGGACGCAACGCGGATGGCGAACGCAGTATCACCCTCACCCTCAAGTGCCGTTGGGGAACACATTCCTGGCATGTCTGGCACGCAGAAGCCGACGATCGTGCTGGAGCACGTCTCGAAGTGGTTCGGTGATCTCGTGGCCGTCTCCGATGTCAGTTTCGGGGTCGGTCCCGGTGTGACTGGATTGCTGGGGCCGAACGGGGCTGGCAAATCGACCGTCCTGAAGATGATGTCCGGATTGCTGGCACCATCATCCGGGACGGTGGACATTGGCGGTGAACCCGTACGTGGCACGCCTGGTGTTTACCGAAAGTTCGGTCTGGTCTCGGAGACGGAAGTGATCTACCCGTTCCTGACCGGGCGCGAATTCGTGCAACTCAATGCGAATCTGCAGCAGGTACCGGACCGCAAGGAAGCGGTGGAGCGGGCGATCACGCTGGTCGACATGCAATCCGCCGCCGGGCGACGCGTGGGCGGCTACTCGAAGGGGATGCGACAGCGGATCAAGGTCGCGGGCGCGATGGTGCACGATCCCGACATCATCCTGATGGATGAGCCGTTGAACGGCACCGACCCCGTCCAGCGGGCGCATCTGATCCGGCTCATCCGCGACCTTGGTGCCGCCGGCAAGACGGTCGTGGTGTCGTCGCATGTGCTCGTAGAGGTCGAGCGCTTCGCCCAGAACATCCTCGTCGTCATCAACGGAAAGCTGGCGGCGGCGGGAGACTTCCGGGCGATTCGGGATCGAATCGATTCGCACGATCACTCCGTGCGCATCCGCTCATCGGATTCGCGAAAGCTGGCGGCGGTCCTGATCGGGCAACCACTCGTGCGGGCGATCTCGCTGGATGCGCAGGATAGAATCTTGGCGCAGACGCGAGATGTCCGGGCGTTCTACACATTTGTTCCGGTGGCCGCCCAGCAGGCTCAGGTGCGACTCTTCGAAATTCAGTCGACCGACGACTCACTTACCTCGGTCTTCTCGTATCTGATCGAACGATGAGGAGATCGCCGCTGTGATACCGCTCTTCACCATCATCCGGCTCACGCTTCGACAATTTCTTCGCTCCAAATCGGTGCTGGTCGTTTTGGGGATCAGTTTGTTTCCCGTGCTGTTTGCCATCATTCCTCACCTGGCGAGCAGGGAGCCGACACTGCGCACCATCCGCGATGTCATCGGAAATACGATCTACCTCGATCTGTTCGCGGCGACGCTGCTGCCACTTGCGACCCTGGTGCTCGCGACGGCGGCGTTTGGCGACGAGCTGGAGGACAAGACCCTTCAGTACCTCACGCTGAAGCCGATCGGTCGTTTGCACATAGCGATTGCCAAGTTCATCGCGGTGTTGCTGGTGACCCTTCCGATCGTCTGGTCGGGGTTGCTGGTGACATGGGTGGTTGGCTCATGGGGGAAGCTTGGAGACAACACGGAACTGATCTGGCCGATGCTGGCGAGTTCAACAGTAGGCATCCTCGGGTTTGGCGCGCTGTTTCTGCTGGTGAGTCTTGTTATCCAACGTGCGTTGCTGGCCGGAATCTTCTACGTGTTCATCTGGGAGACCGCGCTCTCCCGATATCTTCCCGGTATTCGTAGCATCAGTGTCCGCCACTATACGCAATCCATGTTCGTCCGGCTGGCCGGTGACCGGGCGTTCCAAATCGACAGCGTTGCGGCGACATCGACGATCGTCATCACGGTGGTTGGGATCGTCGTCATTTCGCTGGGTTTGGCGACATGGCGGTTGCGACGGATGAATCTGGATTAAGGTTTTCGTCCGACCACAGTTGCGATCACTGGCCGCACGACGCGCTCGGAGCAATGCGTATTCCGCTGTGTCGAAACGGCACACGCTCACTGACGCACATCGTTCTCACATGTTGTCGAGCAAGGCGTGCGAAGATGTCTGCGATTCGGTAGGCACACGATCGATGGGGTCGTGCTGCGCAGTCGAATCGCGATGGCGTGACGCTGTTGTGATGATGGTGAAATCGCTGATGTGCCCTCATTCGGTGTGTCGCATGCGAAAATTGGCTCGATCGAACCGAAACTGGCAGAACTACGGGAAGGCAACATGAACGTGGATGCAGTAAACAGTGGGGCTCCAGGCGGATTCGGGCCGGCCGGGAGCTTGTTGGCAACGGGACACTGGCCGGAAAATTCGCGTCCGATGAGCCTGGGACTGATGGTACCGATTGGTGAAGGAAGCGCATTCGGGGGTACACCGCGTTTTCGCGACATCGTCGAGATCGGGCAGACCGCACGGGCTGTCGGCTTCGATGCGCTGTGGTTTGCGGACCACTTCGAGATGGGTCATGGCACGGACGAGGATCCGTTCCGTGGCGTATGGGAATGCTGGACGCTGATGGCGGCTGTCGCTGCGGCGGTGCCCGACGTGCAGATCGGTGCGTTGGTGGCCTGCACCGGATATCGCAACCCGGGGGTGATCGCCAAGATGTCGGAGACCATCGACGAGGTGAGCGACGGTCGATTCATCCTCGGTCTCGGCGCAGGGTGGCACAAGCCGGAATACGACCACTTCGGCTTTCCGTTCGATCATCGCGTATCCCGTTTCGAAGACGCGATCAAGATCATCCATCCATTGCTGCGGCAGGGAACAGCAAACTACCAGGGCGAATTCTTTCAGGCGAACGATGCCATCAACATTCCTCGCGGGCCACGAGCATCGGGTCCACCCATTCTGGTGGGTTCAACCGGGCCACGGATGTTGGGCCTGATCGCCGAGTATGCCGATGCCTGGAACACCGTGTGGCATAGCGATACGGTCAAGGTGAAAGAACTCTTGCAGGTTGTCGATGCAGCGTGCGAGGCGATCGGGCGAGATCCCAAGACACTCGTCCGCACGGCGGGTGGCAACATGGCACTGGATGGCTATCTGGGCTCCCGGCCAGGAGCGTTTGCCGGTGATGCGGACGCCAAGGCGGCCCTGCTCCACGAGTTTCGGCAGCTGGGATTTCGGCATTTCGTTTGTGGATTGGATCCGTGCACGCCAGCGAGCCTCGAATCGTTCGGTGACGTCATCCAGCGGTTCGACAAGGGGTAGACCGGCCCTGTGCGGTTCTTACTGGCACTCGACATTTTATGCCCGCGACAGCGATGTTCGCCCCCGGAAAACCGGTGAGGCGGAGTATGCGACCCGACGAAGGAGCGTAGAAAATGGCAGATCTGGCGATCGGTGTCGATTTCGGCGGCACCAAGGTGCTAGCCGCGGTCGTTGATGTGAAGACCGGAAAGGTGGTCGGGTCCGGCAAGAAGCGAACGAATCCTTCCGATGGCCCGAACGACCTCATGAAGCGGATCTCCTCCACGATCGAGGCGGCACTGGAGGATGCGAAGGTCGAGATCGGCGAAGTCGCCGGAATCGGCGTCGGTATTGCCGGGCAAGTCGACTCAGCCAGGGGGTTGCTCGTCGGGACGGCGAATCTCAGCCGGGCGGTCGTCAACCTGCCGATGGCGGAACTCCTTGAGGAGCGCTTCAAGGTTCCCGCTGCGATCCGCAACGACGTGCAGATTGCGGCCATCGGTGAAGCCCGATTCGGAGCGGGCCGCAAGGTCGAGAACTTCATCTGCGTCTTCGTGGGAACCGGTATCGGTGGTGCGATTGTCGCGAACGGCGAACTCGTCCCTGGATTCTCGGGCAATGCCGGCGAACTGGGACACACGACGGTCCAGGCCGACGGCCGCATCTGTGGTTGCGGCGCTCGTGGGCACCTGGAAGCCTACGCATCACGAACGGCGATCACGAATGTGCTGCTCGGCGAGCTTCGCCGCGGTCGGAAGTCGATCCTGCGTGACCTGCTGCCCGATGTCGATCCGGCGGCACCCGGACAAGCGGCAATCCGGTCCGGCATCTTGCAGAAAGCCGTGGACGCCAAGGATCCGATCACGCTTGAAGCGATCGAGCGCGCGGGCGAGTACCTTGGTCGGGGCCTGGCGTCGGTCGTCAACTTCCTCAATCCGCAACGGATCATCCTCGGCGGCGGCGTCATCGAGGCGGTCGATCTCCTTTTCGAGACGGCAGAGCGGGTTACCCGGCGGGAAGCACTTCCGCACGCTGGGGATGCGGTAGAGATCGTGCGTGCGAAACTCGGCGATAACTCGGGCGTCGTCGGCGCGGCAGTAATCGCGGCGGAGCATGCGGCGTCACGCACCGAACCTGCTGTGCTGGAATAGGCACGGAAACGTTTGGCGTGCGCCGTTGCCTTCAGCGGCGCACTCCTTACCGGTGGTGTTACACTCGATTCAGTCGCAGGCGGTAAGCGTTGTAAAGTCTTGTTTGGACCCGCACACATTTGCTCGTAGAGCGCATGGGAATAGGCCAAGACAGGTTTCTTGTTGTGAATGGGTGATCGATAGGCGATCACGATAGCGGAGTATCCCCCGAACGACGTCGGCAGGACCAAGGCAGGTGTTGGCCAGCGATGATCGGATTGTTTTTTCAAGGCGCCCCACGTTTGTTTCGAGACTGATGGTCGAAAGCCATCGAACATGCTGTAGAGGTACCCCCTGATCGCGTTCAAGGCACAAGGGGCAGGCAGGGTCTCATGAGCCCAGTGGTATTTCATTAACGTTGCATACACATATGGAGGGGTCTACCGTGCCAGATATGGCGTCCTCAAATCGTCAGGGCGAAAACACCGAAGTTGCAGTATTCGTTGATTTCGAAAACATCCGTTATTCCACGATCAATTCATTCGGGCGAGAACCGGACCCGCTGGCGTGGCGTGACAAGGCGCTCAAATATGGACTTATGTCCGTTGCACGCGCCTATGCCGATTTCGAGCAGCATCCTCTTCAGGCCCGCACCCGTCTCGATGTCGCGGGTTTCGAAGCCCACCACTATCCCGCCAAGAAGTCGACCGACTCTCATGGTCGGGAGAAGATCGCATCGCGATCCGATCTCAATCTGGTTGTCGATATCATCAATACCGCCCTCGTTCGGCCCGACATCGAACTGTTTCTGATCTTCTCGGGGGACAAGGATTTCATTCGGCTCGTGACGACGTTGCGGAACCGGCTTGGCAAGCGGGTGATTATCTGCGGTGTTCCGGGCTCGGTCAGCCCCGATCTTGTGGCAGCGGCTGGTGAAGAAGATCCAATCGAGATGTCGCAGTCGGCGGATGTCGATATCGCGGTTATCCAGGCAATCGAAACCTATGTGAAGCAACTGCATGAGGGGTTCGTGCCTACCCAGAGTCACATGAGCCGCACATTGTGGCGATTCCTCGATCGCGATCTGTTGCCTTCAGAGCATATCGAGGCGAAGGTCATGGAGTTCCTGCGCAAGGGGGTTCTTTCCAAGCGGCAGACGATCAACGGTCAGGGCCAGGAATTGGTCACGACCGAATTGAACTTCTCTCATCCGCTGGTCCTGCGGGCGCTACCAGATGGCCCTGATGTGATCTGGGTAGAAGAAGTCGAGGAAGAGGTGCTCGTGCCGGATGTCAATCTCGTTGCTGTTGCCCACGTCGCGGACGAGATTCAATTCGAGGCTGCAAACGGCATCGACGATGAAGCGGCCGAGCGCACGGAGCGATCGGGATACCAACGGCGATTTTCGAACGGAAACGGTGCGCTTCGTGGACGTGCGAACTACATGACCGCTCCGCGAAACCGTCAGGAGTAGGGCGTGTTTGCACAGCCGTCCAGATACGTCGCTCCAACGAACTATGGCCCTGTGGGCCAACGGAACCGATGAAGCTTCTCGATGCAGCTGCTGGCATCGTCGGCAGCTGCCAAGCCGTTCCCTCCCGTGAGGCCGATCCGGGAGCATGATGGCTGACAGACCACGAGGAGTGTGTCAAGGCTCAAGTGCAGGGCAAGGTGATCCCCAGTCGGCACAGGAGAGATTTCTCGACAAGCTCGAAATGACGAACGGACGACATGGCCATCATTGCGTGGCGGGTCGTGGCCCGGCGAAACATACGTGACAGATCATTAGAGCAGCGTGCGGAAGTTGTCCCTGCTAGCGGCGGCGGGTCCGCCACGAAACGCGGTGGCGGGACCGACGCAGCTGCAAACACGAGGGACCACTTCGCAGCGTGGTAGGGGTCAACACGGGGTTCGCAGCCCGCTGGCACCCCTACGAAACGGGCACAAGTTCAGAGAATTGCTAAGGTCTTCCGGCGACTGGGTCGGTACAGTTGGTTTTGCAGACCATGCGCACGCTGGTTTCGATCAGGAGCCTTCCAGGAAATTACCTGTCGAGAAAACATGCCGGATGCAATTGGCGTCCGGCATGTTTCTATTTCGGCAGAGCAGAAATGAGATCGTCAGCGATCCTCGCCGAGCTGAGCACGCCCGGAAGACCTGCTCCAGGATGTGTTCCAGCACCGACGAAGTAGAGATTGTCTATCTCTTCGGATACGTTATGCGGTCTGAACCATGCAGATTGGGTGAGGACCGGTTCAACCGAGAAGGCCGAGCCGAGATACGAGCCGAGTGTCGACTCGAAGTGGCGAGGATCGATCATATGCTCGCTGACAATGTGGTGAGAGAGGTTCGGCAGGTAGCGATCTTCGAGGAAGCCGATGATCTTGTCCCGATAGGGCGTTGCCGCCTGCGCCCAATCTGTCGCACCCCCCAGATGAGGCACCGGTGCCAACACATAGAACGCGTCACACCCTTCCGGCGCAAGCGACGGGTCTGTGAGCGTGGGCATGTGCAAATAGAGTGAGAAGTCGTCGGCGAGGTGCTTCTTGTTGAAGATGTCATCCAGCAATCTGCGGTATCGCGGTCCGAGGATGATGTCGTGATGCTTCAACTCGGGACCATCCGTGCCACGATACTGACGATCGGTCCCAAAATAGATGACGACCAGCGACATGGAGTATTTCATGCGAGCCAGCTTGCGGTCCGTATATTTGCGCCGATGCACCGCAGGGAGCAGATGCTGGTAGGTCGACGCGACATCACCGTTGCTGACGACGATCTCCGCAGGAATCTCGGTGCCGTCATCGAGGATGACGCCAGTCGCGCGGCGGCCGGTGGTGGTGATCTGACCGACGCGGACGTTGTACCTGATCTTGCCGCCGAGATCCTTGAAGAGCTGCACCAAGGCATCGATGATGGCGCCGGTGCCGCCCATCGCGAACCAGACCCCCCAGTTTCGTTCCAAAAAATGAATGAGTGTGTAGATGCTCGTCGTCTGGAACGGATTGCCTCCAACCAGCAGCGGATGGAATGTCAGAACCTCGCGCAGGCGTTCATCGGTGACATACGTCGACACGAGGCTGTAGACGGTACGATAGCTTTGCAGTCGAACGAGCGCCGGAGCGACCTTGAGCATGTCGGTGACGCGGAGGAAGGGGACATCAGCCAGCTCCGTGAAGCCTTTGTCGAAGATCTTTTCGGACATTGCCACGAACTGCCGATAGCCAGCGATCTGATCGTCCGAGCCAGTCAGGCGACGGATCTCCGCCTCCATGCCCTCGGAAGATCCAGCGTAGTCGAAATACTGCATGTCGTCGAAGAAGATGCGGTAGAACGGATCCACGGGAACCATCGTTATATGTTCCCGGGGGTTTTGTCCCGCCAGCTCGAACAGTTCGTCGATCATCCAGGGTGCCGTGATGACGGTCGGACCGCCATCGAAGGTGAAGCCGTCCTGCCTGTACACGTAGCCACGACCGCCAGGTTGATCGCGTTGCTCGAGAATGGTGACATCATGACCCCTGGCAGCCAGCCGGACGGCAGCAGCCAACCCTCCAAATCCACTACCGATGACGACGATGCGCTTTGCCATTGTTACCCTTTTGAAGAGACCGGTCTCGCCAGGAGACCCTCATGGACGTTGCTACGCGAATGTGATGCCACATCCAGGAGAAGCAGGGAACGAGTTCATTCGTCCATGCCCTTCCAGCGCGGCATGACGGAGTATCGGGCACGCTGCGTGCCTTGCGAATACGAGGAGGACAGGAAAGCGTGGCGACTCTGCAGGAATGGTATGCCCAGGAATCTCATCAGCCATATTCCATCGATCGACCTGATGCTGCCGGCGGTGCATTTCTCGTCCACGGGTTTTTGGGAACGCCGGCTGAGACCCGGCCACTTGCCGGGCTGATGCGTGCCCGCGGGTTGAGTGTGACAGCACCGCTGGTTCCCGGCATGGCGAGCGATATCCACAATCTCAATACCGTGACCGCCGCCGAATGGACAACGCACATCGGCGCGGCCTGGGAGCAATTCGCTGCTCGCACGTCTCCGCGCGTGCTCGTGGGACATTCACTCGGAGGATCGCTGGCGCTTCATGTGGCGTCGACGTCGCCAAAGCCCCCCGATCTCGTGATCCTGCTCGCGCCATTCACGCGAATCGGTGATTGGCGGGGGAGGGTCCTGCCGATCGGGAAGCTCTTCGTACACGAGATCAGTTTCTATTCGAATCTCGACCTTTCCAATCCCGAGACGCGGGCGTGGTTTGGAAAGACGATGCCAGGTCTCGATCTTGGTGACCCGCAAGTCGCTTACACCATCAAACACGATTCGGCCGTGTCCACTGAGACGCTCGATCAGCTGCGTCGACTGGCAGGAACAGTGCGGAAGCAAGCGACCACCATCACCCCGCCGACCGTGATCCTGCAGGGGCACAAGGACAATGTCGCATGGCCACAAGATACGCGCTGGCTTGCCGGCAAGCTTCCTGGCCTGCTTTCGTATCACGAGATTCCAGGCAACCATTTCTTGCCGTTTCCGACGTTCGAATCGTGGAATGATGTTCAGCATCTCGTCAACCGAGCGGTGACCAAGCATCTGCCAGGAGTGCTGCCTGTGGTAGAGATCGGGGAGAAGCATACGTGAGATCACTCTGCAAATTTGCAGGCATTGTCCTGATTCTCCTCCAGCTCGGGGCAATCGTCCGGATCGGATCACGTCTCCTGCGGACCAGTCAGGGAACGACGATCGCCTCAGCAGACGCTACGGCGACTTCCACACACGTTTCCGTGATCGTGCCTGTGCTCAACGAGGAGCATCGGCTGGCACCCTGCCTCGATGGGCTTGCTGGTCAAGGACCGGCAGTCACCGAGATCCTCGTCGTCGACGGTGGTTCGATCGATCGCACCCGTATGGTCGTGGCGAGGGCCACTGAACGCGATTCACGCGTTCGCTGGATCGACGCGTCGCCCGTCCCCTCCGACTGGAACGGAAAGGCGTGGGGCTTGCAGGTCGGGTATGAGCACCTGAACCAGCCACATGATTGGGTGCTGACGATCGATGCCGATGTGCGCCCAACGGTGCACCTTGTCGATTCCCTGATCGCGCACGCCGCCAAGGAGCGAGTGGATGCGTTTAGTGTTGCCACGCCTCAGCATCTCTCTGGTGCGGCGGAAGCCATCGTGCATCCGGCATTGCTGGCAAGCATGGTGATCCGCTATGGGATCCCGGGATCGACCTTCGACGATCCGGATGAGGTTCAGGCCAACGGTCAGTGCTTTCTCATCGGCCGCGATGCGCTTGCACGGGTGGGTGGGTTCGCGAGTGGCAAGGATTCGCTCGTCGAGGACGTCTCGCTCGCGAGAGCACTTGCCGGCAAGGGGATCGCTCCCGGCTTCTACGAACCGGCGGATTCCACTGTTCTGCTGGAGGTCGAGATGTATTCCAGCGGCTGGGATGCCTGGACCAACTGGTCTCGATCGCTGCCGATGAGGGATGCGTCATCCGGTCGGGACTGGTGGTTGAGAATGACGGACATGACGCTGGCGATGGCGTTGCCGATTCCGGCAGCCATGACCATGCTTGCTCTCCCAAACCTGCGGCGGAGCCGAGTTGGCGCTGGTTTCTGGATGACCAACCTGGTTCTCCTGATCATGAGAGCCGGATTGCTGGCGGGAACACGACGCGCCTACCGCGGTGCGCCCTGGACCTATTGGCTCTCGCCATTGCTCGATCCTCTGGTCGCGATCAATCTCTGGCGCAAGGCAGTGCGTCGAGATCACCACTGGCGAGGTCGCCCGATTCGCCGCGGCATCTGATGTGCGCTGTATTCTTCGCCGGTCCTGCGACTTGTGCCCGCGATGCATGAATCGCTCCCGACGAAGATCATACGAACGTATCCCGACTGCGGAGAATCATCCATGGCGACTAGCCAGGCGAACGCGGCCTCAGCCCGTATGTACACGAACCCGGTCACATCGGGTGATAGCCGTTTTCGCAAGATCTCGATTGTCCTTCTGATCGGCCATCTGGCGGCCCTTGTCTTCGGGCTGGCGGGTTTGCTGATTGCGATCCCGCATCCAGAACTGTGGGTCAACAGTTCCTACGGTCCCCGAGCATACAATTTCGGGATGAGATACGGGGGATCGCTCCATATCGTCTTTGGGGCGGCGGCGATGTTCGCGTATGGAATGTATGCCATCGGATTACGCAAGACCGCAATCTTCTTCGCTTGCGCGGTGCCGATCTCACTGGGTTCGGAATTGATCGGGACAAGTACCGGCGAACCGTTTGGAAATTACCGGTACACGAATTTTCTGGGCTACAAGATCTTCGGTCATGTGCCATTTTCGATTCCCCTTTCCTGGTTCTACGTCGGATTTGCCACGGTATTGATCGGCTATGAACTTTCACGCCGGATACCGTTCAGCCCTCGCTGGATCTACGCGGTAACAATCGGAGCATTCCTCCTCGTCGTCTGGGATCTGGTTCTAGACCCGGCGATGGCGCACGAATCATTGATGGTGAAGTTCTGGCAGTGGGGACAAACTGGGTCCTATTTCGGGATGCCAGGGCAGAATTTCTTCGGGTGGGGCCTGACTGCATTCGTCTTCATGCTGATTTCCCGTCTTATCTGGCGAAGTGATCCTCCGATCGATCGCGGTATCCCCGGCATCTGGATTCCGTTCGTCGTCTTCGCTGCCAACATAGGGTTCGCGGCTGCACTCAGCGCAAGTGTCGATCTGTGGTTGCCGATCCTGTTCGCGGTCGTTTTGGGCTTGATTCCCGCATTCATGGTGCTGGTGCCAATCTCCGATCGCCCGGATTCGGGTCAGCCACGCACCACGCACGCTCCAGTCGTTCAGCAGGGCTGACGTGGGACCATCGAATCCCTCCTGGCATTTTCTGCGCGCATGTGCTCGTTGGACGACCTCGCAGAAGACGGTCCTGACGGTTACAGGGCTCGAACATATTCCCGCACGGGGGCCCGTGTTGATCGCTGCCCGTCACTATCATCATCTCTACGATGGGAGTGCACTGTTCGCCACGATCGATCGTCCTTTGCACGTCATCGTGGGGTTGGACTGGGTGGGAAAGGGTCCGCTCTCATACGTCATGAAGCGATTGTGCATATCGGCTCGATGGCCAGTCGTGATGCGGGCATCCGGAGATGAGATCGGCAGGGTGCGCGTTTTTCGGAAGGCGCTGCGGGAAACCACCGAGCTGTTACGCGAAGGTCGGGTCGTGATCGTATTTCCAGAGGGATATCCGAACATCGACCCTCATTCGACGCCCAAGCAGGGAGAAGAGTTTCTCCCGTTTCAGGCTGGATTTCTTAAATTTGCCCGAGTAGCGGAATCGGCGGGAGTCGGACCTGTTCCGATCGTGGCAACCGGATTCAGCTATCGAAAGCTCGATGCAGGCGACAGCAGTACCGGAAAGCGGGAGTGGGCCATCCATCTTGCTTTTGGAGAGCCATTCTTCCTGCGAGACATGGCGGATGAACGAAGCGGGTGCATTGCAATCGAGGCAGCAGTCAGGCGGCTAAGCGATGCAGCGCGTTGAAGGTCTTCGAATGCAAGGCTGATCCCCCGGCCAGTCATCGTCACGTTACGCCCGGTGGTGAGATCATCCACATTGCACGACGCACACGACGCCAAGTCTCCTTGCGGCGTGGCTTGTTTGCCCCGAGGCAAATAAAAAAAGCGACGCTTCGAAGAATCCTGGCACCTAACTGAACATGCGCGCCGTCGTAAGTCGCATGCCAATGAACGAGCCCGCGACCACCGGTAACGCGCGTAACTTGCGCGCCATCGAGACATGTGCGCGCCGTCGGAATACGTCGTAGTCCTGCTCCTCGATGCAATCGAGAATGTGAGCGTAGAGATGACTGCTGGCGAGGGTTGTCAGTTGGCCGGTGAGATCCAGGGCCGAGACCCCTTCCCTCGCCGATGCGTAGAACCCGCGTGCGCGATCGATCTCGCAACGCATGAGATTCCGAAAGTCGCCATTCGGCCGACCGGCAAGGATCGACTCCGGATCGACGCCGAACTCGGCAAGATCTTCGAGCGGCAGGTAGAGCCTGCCGGCGAGAGCGTCCTCGGCGACATCGCGGAGAATGTTGGTCAATTGCATGGCCGTGCCCAACTCGACAGCATGCTGCAATGCGGGTTTCGATACGCAACCGAGAATCGGAGCGACGATCAATCCTACCGTTCCAGCAACGTAGTAACAGTAGTCGTCAAGCTCAACGCGTGCGGAGAACCAGTGCGGATTCAAATCCATTCGAAACCCGGTGAACAGATCGTGAACGGGCTGTTCGGGGATTCCGTAATACGCTCGAGCGGCGGCAAAGGCGATGCTCACCGGGTGGGTTGGGTGGTCGATCTGCTGTTCCCAGTCGTCAAGCGCGGCCGCGATCGCGGTGGCGGGTTCCCCGGCCGAGGCGCGGTCGACGAGATCGTCTCCGATCCGACAGAATGCATAGGCTGACTGCGCTGC
>JAABUN010000645.1_pt1 | contig 86698 bp, 87 predicted proteins | sample 5559311 | NCBI WGS metagenome assembly JAABUN01 (sample SAMN10711877, study PRJNA513370) | rock metagenome | isolation source: Antarctica rocks | place: Antarctica: Victoria Land, Siegfried Peak sud
TTATCCCTTGAAAAGTTGCTCCTCAGCAGAGCTTTTCTCCGTATAGTCTGACGATTAAATTTAATGGATTAAAATGGAATTGAAATCTGACACAGTTTAAATTACACTCCCTCCCATTAGTTCGTAAACACAAAAAAGGAACCCTTTGCAGGATTCCTTCATCTGCAAATGAATAATAAGCTTCAGTGGTAATAATTAAATGATTTATCACTTGGATGTCAAGAAACTCACCCGCCTGTTTAATTTTAGAAGTTAGTTATTCATCATGCCTGCTTGGTTTAAGATTACCGCTCGGGTGATTATGCGAGAGTACCAGGGAGCAGGAACTTGCTTTTAAAGCAGCCACAAATATTAGTCGCAGGTCTGCGACTGTTCCTGTAATGCCTCCTGATGATACTTCATAAACTCCCAATACTTTCTTAGCTCGTTTAGTAATAAAACTTTAAATTGTTCTACAAATTCAATTTTGTTCTCGTCCCATGCTTTCAATAAAATTTCATAAGCACTTTTAGATGAAGTAGGTGAGGACGTTCTGATGCCTTCACTCTTGATTTATAAACAAGTTCAATTTCTTATACTTCAAATAATCCTGATGCATTTGTGCGTTCCATAATCTTTTATTTTAAATTTTAAAAATTAATTATGGAGCACCTTCAGGCAGAGGGCAATCAAGTCCATAAAGCAACGGAATAAATGATGGCTTTGCGGGGAGGGTTTGTGTTTATGCCGGAATTTCATAGACGCTTCAGCAGCCCTCTGCCTATCTTTGTAGAAGAATTAATGGAGAAAAAAATATGTTAACAAATAGATATATCACACTTACTTTTTATGGCAAGTATTTCCTGGCAGTGTTAATGTTCTTGTGTTTTAATGGTTTTACCGGCTTGTTCTTTTCTTTTGTAGTGTCTGCTTTGTTTACTTTTTGCTTCAGTTCGTTTGCCTCTTTTTCCATTTCTATAGCCCTTTGAAGCATTTCAAGTTTCCTTTGGTTTTCTTCTTCAGTTGCAATTACCCGGTCAAGCATTTCAGGGTCTTGCCTCTCCCACCCGTCTATACTTCTTAACTGTTTACTTAAACTTTCATTGGCATTTAATTTCAGGTAGCGGTATTTTGTATCGCTGGCTTTATATAAGTCCAACTTATTTATTGTTTGATACCAGCCGGTTGAAACAAGACAAACAATTAAAATAAAATACCTGTTGCCCATAGAATTTTAGGAGTATGGTGATGGTGAACGATTTCCTGATTTACCGGTTGTCTAAATATTTCAATCCCTCTTTCCAACTTGTCTGATAATTGTTGCATTTCTTTTTGAGGGAAATACAATTTCTTAACGTCGCTTCTTAAAGTGTCAATGCTGTGTTTTAACTTTTCTGTGTAATGGGATATTTGCGCTGTCTTTTCATTCAGTTCCTTAATTTTCTTTTCATGCGCATCTACCTGCTCAATCACTGAATCTATTAATGCTTCACTCATAGCTTTATGTTTTTATGTTGTTGATGTAATCGTTTACTGTTAAAGTTGTAATCGCCGCTTCTTCTTTTTCTGCTTATTTTCTTTTAATAATGCGGCCGGTATTTGTTGGAAGTTTTGTTCTGGCTTTAGTAAAACCCTGGCCGCTTTTTCTATGCTTTCACTTATGTTATTGGTAACCGAAGTCGTCGGATTTTGGCTACTGAAGCTGCTGTCTTGATTTGAATTTCTTCTTAAAAGCAGGCTCGTTTTCTGTTTCGCTTCCATTGATAGTCTCTGGTTAATCACTATCGTCTTTTCCAAATTGCTTAAAGAAAACTGCCGGTCAACCTTGCTGCCTTTAAAACAATCTTCCCCTATTTTAAAACTTACTCCCTGCTTTTCTAAGGTCTGTCTCCTGTACTTATATTGTGTGCCGATGCCCTGTAACTGTAATTTTTTTTCCAGGTCTTGCATCGTCTTGCAGTGCGGCAGCGCTTCCATAATAGCTTTGTAAATTTTGTATTTGTTTGCCTCGGATGTGCGCAGAGCTTCATGATTTGTCAACTCAAGATTTTTGCCTAAAGCCTGAACAAGGCTGTATTCCTTTGTTAACTGCTGCGCTATCTTTTTACCGCGCAATCCTAAAAAACTATCTGAAAGTGCCTTCCCATTATTGTTAACCATGTTGGCAACAACATGCAAATGCATATGTCTTCTATCCGTATGTTTTGTAATTGCAAATTGTGTGTTGTTGATACCCATTTTTCAAGATATTCTTTAGCGATTTTTACCATTAATTTATCCTTCAATACTTCGCCTTGATAGAAACTCAATGAACAGTGGAAGCATGCTTTTTCTTTCTCAGGCCGTAGTTGTTGCTGCATAATAAAATTATCCGACATCAATCTTTAATCATGACCTCTTACACCTTCGTATTCCAAAACTTCAGCACCTGGTTTGTTTACAACATACCTGCAGGCATGATAAAATGAATGACCGGAAAAAACTTTACTGAGCATGGTTAAGTTTTTTTAGCAGTAAATCAAACTCGTTTCTGTAGGCTTCAAAATAAATCATGGCCTTTAGCATTCCTTCTCTGTAACTGTTTTTTGTAAGCTGGTTTAAGTTGTTGGACATGCCAATTAGCTGCCTGACAAATTGCCTTTCCTCTTCATTTAATCGCCGCGTTACTTCTCCATTTACAGCTATTTGCCGTATAAAGGCTGATGGTTTTACACCGGCTTTTGAAGCCTTTTGCCTGATGGTAAAGTATTCTATTTTGCTAAACCGGACTGCTGTCCGTACTTCTTTTTTAATGATTTTGGCTGGTCTTCCGGCCTTCCTTTTTTTCTCTCTCACTGGTTCCATATCACTTTAATTTTCTGTTTTAAATGGTTCTTCTTTTGCCGACCAACGGGAGCAAAAGCGAGCCCAGAGTTGATCGAACAATTTTTGTTCGACATCAACACCGCTCGCCTTAAAAACTAATAAGACATTTACTAGGAGCGGTGTTGATGAATTTTAAATGGTTGCTGATTTATGCCTTCCTAAATCTTAAATTGTGTTGGAGCGTTTGATGTGTTTAAAAGCACTATATAACTGCTTTATATCATTACAGTTGCTGCTAATTTTCTTGCAGTAGAAGTTTCATTTTTATAATCTTTTGTATCGGTTAACCTAGATCACTGCTACTCTATATCGATAACAACTTTTGAAAAAAGAGTGAATATTTTGTGCCGGATAATTTGTCAGTGCCTTTCAATTTCTACTTTCAGAGCATTTACTTTTTTAAAAGAGCAGGGGCTTTCAAAGCAACGCATCCTGGTTAAAAATCTTTGAATTATTCAATCCATACTTTCGAATGTTTGCCTTCAAATCCATCCATAACTGAATATTATAATCTGCCAGTTCCATAATTTCTTCCATTGTTAATTTGTACGGATTAGAAACCGCTGCTGTGGGTTTAGGATCGGTTTGCTCATTAATACAGGAAAATATATTAGGAGCGAGTCCTTCACCTATCTCTAATGATTTTGCAATGGCTATGCTGCTGCCAAATAATTTTATTTGCTTTCCACTGCTTAAAAGCAATGTTCTTTTTTTTAAATCTGCCATAACTCATGTTTTTATTGGTTCACCTTTTTTGGATTACTGAAAGGTTTTCTGTTACTAATTCTGCAGATTAAAGGGGTAAAAAATATTCTCTTAATTGCTTCATCCCTCACCATGACTATGAATTTTTCAGCATTAATTATCTTTAGGAAAGCAGGCTGGTGAAAGGAAAAAGCAGTGCGTTTTATTTCTGTTCGGGGTTTAAAAGTTGCTGAATATCCTGCCATAGAAAGTAAACTCTCGACCGGATTTTATAAGGCTTTAGCTTTCCGTGCTTCACCCAATTATATATAGTAGGCTTTGTAACATGGAATAAAGCACAGACTTCTGCTATCTTATAAAGTGGTTTGTATGTCATGCCAGCCGTTTCAAAGGAAGGGGCAACCGTTTTTTTGTTTTTCAACACTACTTACTTCTTCGCTAATAATTTGCCTGATGGATTGCCAGAAGTGTTCCGGCTCATAAGGGAATAACATTGGGGTAACGGCGTTACCATTGCTCACTAATTCTTTCATCACTTTTCGTTTAGGCCTGCAACATACCTTAACGAGCAAGCGGAAAGAAGTTAAGTATACTTAAATCTGTAAAAAAGAAAAATGATAGGCTGATGGGCTACCAGTGAGTAAAAATTGAAGATGGAGAGAAATTTTTCGGTGGGATTGAGATAATGGGAAAAAGTTTCGCTGAACTATTTTTAACAATAGCTCGGGCGGCTGCCTGAATTAGTGAGATTAAACAAATTTTCTAATGAAGAAATATTAAAGCAAAATGAATGATTGCTGGAAGGCGGGGAGGTTTTTCTATAACTAGTTTACCATAAATTTCTGCTCCAGTTCATCGAGAATTCGCATTCCTTCTTTAAACTGAATTTCTTCAAAAAAGTTATGTGCTTCCTGAAATCTGTTACGAATTTCGGTGATCTTTCGTTCGGTTAAGTTTTTCTTCTTGCTGAATATTAATTCCAAATTTTTCTTAAGGCTTCCCTGATCAACACCGTAAAGTTTCATCAGTAACTCAGCATAACGGTCATTACATTGGAGAGAATTCATTCCACTGACTTTATCAAAAACATAATAAATAAGAACCAGTGCAGGATTGGATAGCTGCGCTCTTTTGCATTTTTCCAATTGCTCCAACTGTTTGCGCTCGTAGGTTTCTTTGGCAGTCTCCAACCCCGGAAGAAAATCAGCGTAGTATTTGGGCCAGTATTGAAACATTCGCAATACTGCAAAGGAGATGACCGCAGTTACAAAAACAACGGATAAATAAAACCGGTTAAGATGTGCAGAGAATGGTAAAAATAGCAAGGCGGGAAGACCGAACAAGAAAGCAAAATGATTTAATACATGCACATACCAGTAGTGCGCAATTACCTTCTGCCGGGTCCCATTAGTGCTCCACTGAGGAACATCTTTTTTATACAAAAGATGTGTAGCAGCAAATTGCTCATTGATATAATCACTGTTTAAAGGGAATTCAAATGTAATAAAGGAACCTACTTTCCTCATAAAATCTTTCATCACTTATCCTTTGTTTAAAGATAAATTTTTTGTTGGAAGGTGAGCATGAAATACCGAAGTTTCTAAAAAATCTTTACCCCAAAAAAAAAATTACGCAGAATGCAAGACCACTGTGCTCTTTAAAACAGATGTTTCTCCACGTTGCTGCCAAATTTTTTTTATCTTTTGGCCTGCTTCTTCTGGTGATATTCTTATGTATTTATAGAAATCTTTTACACTTTTATGTCCTGAAATTTTCATGATAAGCTCAACCGGAGTTCCAGCAAGAAATTCATTTGTACAAAATGAACGACGACATGTGTGTGAGATTATCCAATGATATTTCGGTTTAACTTCTTCTAAAATTTTATTACCTTTTCTATAAGAATGCTTAACTAACGCAGTTATACCAGACAATTTTGCTATTGTTTTTATGTGACGATTAAATTCTGCATTTGTAGGTGGATTCAAATTTAGCCTGAAACGACTGCACAATATTTCTTTCGCTTCAGGTCTTAATGGAACAACAACCCAATGATTTGATTTTTGTTGCTTTTTATATAACATTTCCTCTCTAATATCATGCTCTTCAAGTTTTGAGAAATCCGAAAACCTCAATGCAGTTAAGCAGCCAAGAACAAAATCATTTCGATAATTTTCTAAATGCTGATATTTCTTTAAATCTAGCCCTCAGTACATTACCACCGCCAAAGGCGGTGGATTTTCGAGTTCTATTAAATGTTATAGGTTTTTTTCTAAAGGTTTCAAATGCCTTAAGATGATCCTTCATATTTCGATAAATCCTGGGCATAACTTTAGAGACCTTGTGTTTTTTTGAATTGATATAATGGTCAATTTGAAAAAAAATATCAGGATTTAGGTGTGGGTTTTGGCTTTCTGCAATAGCCTCTTTTTCTTTCAAACTCTTTTCATCAAGATTTGGTTTAAAAGTCTCTTTTATAAAGGTGTTGATTATCAACGGCTTTTTGTAATTAACATTAAGGAACATCGAACCAAGTGCTAATAGCAATGTCAACTAATTTTTTTCTGTCAAGAAAGGGTTCTATGTCTACTCCCTATTCTATTTCCTGATAACCTCTATCATGCTAAAAATGGTATTATCGCCTGAAAGATATTTCAAGGAAAAATCGGTATTGTGCGCTAACTTTTTATTCGTAGACGCATCGTCCAAGTCTATTGTTTTAGTAATCCAACGGTTTGTATTCATGCAGTGGATATGATATTTTTCAACTTTGCTTTTTCCATTAAAATAATTAAGCGACCAATTCCCGTTTCCTTTATCAAAATAAACTACGTTCACTTGAATTTTATGGAATTGAGTGTTGTTAGCGAAAAATTTATTATCAAGAGAAAAGAACATTTCTGTCATGCCCTGCCTATTATCAAACCCACGTGCATACCGGCCATAAGGTTGATCAATGGATCCAATGCGCCAATAGCCTCGGCTGGTTGTATTGGGTGAATATTGTTCTAAAAACTTGTAATAATTATCCGGCAAAAGATTTACGCCAAGATCAACATTGTACTTATCCTGGAAATCACTTTTAAGATTTTCCTGCCGCAATTTAGGTATCAGCTTTGCATCTTCCTTCGGATCGAATTTCTTATCAATTCCATTTTTTGCACCATACGGAGCAAAGGCATTTAATATTTTTTGTTTCCGTTCATTTGAGAAATCGCTTAATGGGTTATGTGTATCATCATATTCGTCTCTGTCTGCTTTTTTGCGTTTCTTATTTAAAGTAACACTATCGGTTAAGGGACCATATTTATTTTCAGGAAATCTTTTGGTATCAGCTACATCAAGTACATCGCGAAGAATACAAAATGCACCACTTGCAGCAGCAGGATCGCGTTGACCGGCATATTTATTAAAAAAGCGAAAGGGGAAATCGCTATTGCCTGCATCTTTTATAATGTTGCTGCGTACATTTAAAATATCTAACCCTATATGCAAACAGGAAGCAACAATTGAAAACATATTTTGCTGCGGCGATTGCTTAAACCAACCTAAATCCTCCACTTGTTCAAATTCGCCGCGGAAACGATTTACCAGTCCATTATTATCCGGTCGTACTATTTTTTGTAAACGCTTAAAATATGCCAGTTCATTATTAAACTGGTAAATATGCGCTATAGAGCCTGCTTTAAACCATGTACCCGGTAAATTAGTAGTTAGCCAATCGAAATATATGCCGCTATTGCCCTGGTTTATGAGAATGTTTAATGGAGGATTTATTGATTTTCCAAAGTTGTACATGTTTGTCCAGGCTACTTTCTTAAAGTCGAACCATTGCTGATTGCTGATACTATACTTCGGCTCGGGAGGTGTAGCCTTGTAAGGCGTTATATCGCCGGTGCTTCCTTCAGCGCTCATCCAAAACATTAATTTACTGCGAATGGAGGGAGGAAGTGTTTTTAGATGTTCTCCTACTCCATGAAGCAAATTCAGGTAATCCTTTTTATACGCTTCTGAAAGATAGAAAGGATAATGTTTGAAGTCATGCTTTTTATCATTCGTTTCAACTTTTGGAACGCCATCTACAGTATATATCCATTCAGGACTAAACTGCCCAACCCAAACCATAAAGCCGATATATAAATTATTGTCTGCCGTAATCTTTAGCTGGTTGTCAAAAAACTTCCAGTCAAATTTTCCTTTTTGCGGCTCAATGTCACTCCACTTAAAAGTAAAATTCCATCCTCTTATAAAAGGGATTTTTTTTACAATAGCGTTAGAAATCTCATCACCATGTCCCCAGGTTCCAAATATATTATTGGTAGTAGAATTTATCTTTTGCGCATGTGCAGGAAGCATTTGCATATAAAGCGAAAACAAAAATGCAAGGATTGAGATTGGTACTTTCATAAGGTATACGTTTTGAATGCTATAGCGCTCTTAAAATGTTTACAGGCAAAATTTATTTTTTGGGATGGTTAGTGAAAATAATGTTGTTGTGCAATTAGAAAAGTTTTAATTATTGAAACTAAAGTTACATTCTTGTACTGCCGATGAAAGGATTGCGACGCAAGGATGCTGCTATAAAATACCAATGCCCGTACAAAAAAATATATTACCCAGGCTTATTTTTTCAGTAAATGAAATTAGATTTAGAAGGATAATATTTTATTTCCTAACCACCTCTATCATGCTAAAAATGGTATTATCCCCTGAAAGATATTTTAAAGAAAAATCAGCATTGTGTTCTAACTTCTTATTTGAATATGCATCGCTTAGTTCTATTATTTTAATAATCCAGCGGTTAGTATTTGTACAGTGAACCCGATATTTTTCAACCTTCTTTTTTCCATTGAAATAATTGAAAGACCAATCGCCATTCCCTTTATCAAAATAAACAACATTCACCTGCATTTTATGCGGTTGGCTGTTATTAGTAAAAAAATTATTGTCCAAAGAAAATAACATTTCCGTCATATCCTGCTTATGATCAAATCCACGTGCATAGCGACCATAAGGCTGATCAGCCGGACCAATGCGCCAATAGCCGCGACTGGTTGTATTGGGTGAATACTGTTCTAAAAACTTGTAATAATTACCCGGCAAAAGATTAACGCCAAGATCAACATTATACTTATCCTGCAAGTCGCCCCGCAGGTTTTCTTTACGGAATTTGGGGCGTAATTTTGCTTCTTCTTTTGGATCAGGTTCTTTATCACTTCCATTTTTTGCGCCGAAAGCAACAAAGGCGTTTAATATTTTTTGCTTCCGTTCATTTGAAATATCACTTAGTGCATTATAGGTATCATCATACTCTTCCCGGTTGGCTTTTTTTATTTTGTATTTCTCTGTCTCGCTATCAGTTAAAGAACCAAATTTATTTTCCGGAAATCTTTTGGTATCAGTTAAATCAAGCACATCGCGAAGAATACAAAACGCACCGGTTGCCGATGCCGGATCTCGCTGACCTGCATACTTATTAAAAAAGCGAAATGGAAATTCATTATTGCCTGTTTGCTTTACAATATTCTCACCAACATTTAAAATGTCTAACCCAATATGCAAACACGAACCAACTATTGAAAACATATTTTGCTGTGGAGATTGCTTGAACCAACTCAAACCCTGCACACTTTCAGACTCCCCACGGAAACGGTTTGCCATGCCATTATTATCAGGCTTAACAACTTTTTGTAAACGCTTAAAATATCCAAGCTCATTGGTGAACTGGTAAGTGTGCGCTAAAGAACCCGCTTTAAACCAGGTGCCCGGTAAATTGGCAGTTAGCCAATCGAAATATTTTCCGCTATTCGCCTGGTTAATGAGAATGTTTAGTTGAGGGTTGATTGATTTTCCAAAGTTGTACATATTGGTCCACGCCACTTTCTTAAAATCGAACCACTGCTGGTCGCTGATATTATATTTCGGATCTGTTGGCGTAGCCTTGTAAGGAGTTACATCGCCGGTGCTTCCTTCAGCACTCATCCAGAATAATAATTTATTTCGGGTTGATAGTGGAAGCGATTTTACATGTTCTCCCACCTCATGAAGCATGTTCAGGTAATCCTTCTTATAAGCTTCAGAAAGATAAAAGGGATAATAGGGTATCTCCAGGTGAATTTTATCTTCCGCCATTACTTTAGGAACACCATCTACAGTATATAACCATTCAGGACTGAACTGACCAACCCAAACCATAAAGCCAATATATAAATTATTATCAGCGGTAATCTTTAGCTGCTCGTCAAAAAACTTCCAATCAAATTTCCCTTTTTGTGGTTCCAGGTCGCTCCACTTAAAAGTAAAATTCCATCCCCGAATGAAAGGGATTTTTTTAATAACAGAAGTAGAAATCTCATCACCATGACCCCACGTTCCGAATATATTATTATTTGAAGGGTTAGATATTTTTTGCGCATGAGCAGGCAGCGATTGCATGAGAAATGAAAGTAAAAGTGCAAAGATTGAAACAGGTATTTTCATAATGTAAATTGATTTTAATGCTTACCAACCAGAGTACTATCCTTTGACCTATTACTTTTTTTAAACTCAGGCAAAATTTTATTTCTTCTGAAAAGAACTTGTATGAGGTGGGTAATCCCTTGAAACACCTTCATACCTTGGATAGGTTTCAAAAATATCTCCTTTGCCCATAATTCGTGGATCGTTTGTTTTTCTTAAATAACTATCTATTCTTTTTTTCAGCTCATTTCTTGTTTTTTGAAAGGCAGGATTTTTAGCTAAATTATTTAAGCACGACGGATCTTTTTTGATATTATATAATTCTTCAGCAGGGCGTTTATCTACTGCCAGATGAAAATATTCAGACACCGATTTATCATCCCTGTTTTTTACTAAAAAATCTAAAGTGGGGCTGGCATCAATATCATTGTAGCCACTGTGTGGCGCACCTAATTTCATCTCGCCTGTGGTTGAATCTTTTTCTAACTTTTGAGGATCACCAGCAGGAAATAATTCAGGTTTAAAATTCCTGATGTATAAATAATCATTAGTTCTTAAAGCCCGTTGCGGGTAACTTAAATTATTCCATCGGGCAAATGAATGCCGTTCTCTTGAAGAGTATACGCCGGTGCGTAAAGTATCTTTAGCAGCACGTTTTTTATTAGTGAGAACAGATAACATACTGATGCCTTCCATTGCGTAATTACCAGGTTTGGTACCAGGATGAATAACTCCGGCAGCTTCCAGTACAGTTGGTGCAAGATCTATGAGGCTTACTACATTATTAATCCTGGTTCCGGGTTTAATGTTATTCCCCCACCGGATAGCTAATGGAACATGAATACCATATTCATAAGTATTTGCTTTAGCACGTGGAAATGCCATACCATTATCTGAAGTAACTACAATGATCGTATTATTTAATTCTCCGGTTTTTTCGAGCTCAGAAATCATTTTTTCTAATTGATTATCGAACCACTCGATTTCCATGCAATAGTCTAAAATATCACTTCGTACTTCCGGCTTATCACGTAAGAATGCGGGCACTTCAACATCTTCTAATTTTTTCCCGCTTTTTAAACCTCGCCCTTTAGAAAAAAATCTGTGGGGTTCAAAAGCGCCAAACCAAAAACAAAATGGCTGGTCACTTTTCCTTTTGGATAAGAAATCTGAGAAGTTTGCTGCATAATTATTATTTGAAATGCCTGGAGGGTTATTATTCAACTTTATTTTACTAAACTCAGGTCCGGTCGGATTCCTGTTTCTTCCTGATTTGCTCCAGTCTCCTGGTCCCCATCCCTTACCGGTAAAACCAACAAAATATCCTGCTTCTTCTAACAAGTCGGGGTAAGTAATATATTTTTTTGAGAAGCTGCTTGCGTGTGTTCCGGCTTCTTCAAGCTGCCAGCAGTTTCTGCCGGTAAGTATTGCAGCACGGGATGGACTGCAACCCGGCGATGCAACTACAGCATTTGTAAACAATGCTCCTTCTTTAGCAATTTTATCAAATGCCGGTGTATTTATGGCTTTAAATCCGTAGGCGGATGCATGAGGATAAGACTGATCATCAGATATAACAAAAAGGATATTGGGCTTTTTTGCCGGCGGTATTAACTGTTTTTTTTCAAAGGACGTTTTATAGCTAAGCAGCAGGAGCGAAATAAATAAAGCACAACCTAATATACCTGTTGCTCTTATTTTTTTAAATAGAGTATTGATTTGATACATAGCTATTATTTATAGTTTTAAAACAGGGTATCATTAAAGGTCGTGATAAATCAATCCATCAATTTCTAATGTTAGTTGAAGTCTCTATCTTATAATTTGGCTTGTTCTTATTTACATCCAATACATTTTCAAAAACAAAATTATTACAACGGGATAATTTTATCTCTGAATTCTTTGGCAGTATTATATTTTTAAAAACTACATTCTTGGTGTAGTTGTTTGAAAATCCTTCAGCTATTATTACAGCATCTTTGGTGTTCGCCTTTGTCATGTTGATGTTTGAAAATTCAAAATCTTTATAATACGGCTGAACAGGCGCAGGCTCACCATCGTTGTTGTATCCAACGTTGGAAAAAATTGTAATCTTTAAAAGATCGCAGTCTTTCACAATTACTTTTTCAACAAAGCCACCTCTTTCCTTTGTTCCTTTTATCTGCATTCCATGTCTTAGGTTTCCGGCTTTACAATCTCTTACAATTACGTTCCGCACTCCGCCAGACATTTCACTTCCAATAGAAATTCCATGTCCTTCAATAAAATTACAATTGGTGATGTATACATTTTCAGTTGGCTTCCCAACATAATATCCTTCAGGATTTTTTCCTGATTTTATTGCTATACAATCATCATTAGTAGAAAAAGAACAATTAAAAATAAATGAGTCTGTAGATGAATCGGGGTCTATACCGTCACCATTTTTTGCTTTGCTGCTAATATTTAAATCATGTAAAGTCACGTTATCGCTGTAAACATAATGGATAGTCCAGCAAGGCGGCTCTTCAATAGTTAAACCTTGGATATTTATATTTTGAGCATTCATTAATAATATCAACCTGCCCCGACTTCGTATTCCTTTTTCAGCAGACATGGCATCACCCAAAACCGAACCTCCACCGCTTATTGTACCAGCGCCACTTATAGTTAGATTCTTCACGTTGTAACTGCCATTTCTATCCAGCTTACCTGCATTTAATAAACTTGCAAACGATTGTAACTCCCAGCCTTCAAAACGATTTAAAATCATCGGCAGATATTCTTTAGTAACTGTGCTTCCTTTTAGTATTCCTCCTTTGGCAATATAAAAAGTCATATTACTTTTTAAAAATAATGCCCCACTTAAAAATTTACCTTCAGGTATATAAACTGTTCCTCCGTTTGTACATGCATTAATAGCTTTTTGAATGGCTAATGTGTTCAAAGTGCTTCCATCACCTTGAGCTCCAAAATCAAGCACATTGAAGACTTTGCCTTTTGACTTTGTTTCTACTTTTAATTTATTGCACGGTAAAGAGGTTTGACCTGCTGAAGTTTTCGCCTTTATTGTAAACGTGTACTTTTTATTTGGATGAAGATTGCTTGCTGTATAATTAGTTATTGCGGAGGATGATAGATATGCTCCATTCATAAAAATATCGTATTCATTTACATTGGCGTATTGCGGTGGTTTATCCCAAAGCAACGTTACAGAAGTTTCCGTTACAGCTTCCGGGGGAACAATGAGGTTTTGTGGCACTATATCTTTTACCTGTACAGCCTGGGTATAACCATAGAAAACGAAGTTAACTGTTAATAAAAAGACTTGAAAAATATTACGCGTATACATTCTAATTTATCTGTTATTTTATTTTCTGTCATTCTGATAGAATATCATAGGCAAGAAGTAATTGAGGTGTTCTGAAATTAAAATATGAGCATTCAGATGGTAATAAAACTAATAATTGTAATAGTTAATAGCTTCTAAAGTTTATCTTTATTACGTGTACCAAAACTAATTCTATAGCGAATATGAAAAACATTATTGCTCAAATTATGCTATTTCAAACATGATCACTCAGGTGAATTATATCCAATCCTAATAGATCAAAATAATTCTATACTTTATATACTACTAACTATGCAAACAACCTTTACTAAAAACAGCTTTTATCAGTTTAATAAACAATTTGTTTTAAAACTTGCCGCGATTTTTTTAATTATAATTTGGTTACAGCAAACTGCCTGGAGCAAAAGCATCATTCCGGTAACCGGGAAAGTTATAGATGAAACCGGAACGTCAATTACAGGGGTTACCGTTACCGTTAAAGGTGCCGGCACGGGTACACAAACTGATGCAAGCGGCAGGTTTAAAATAACTGCTAACGATAATGCTACATTGGTTTTTTCTTATGTAGGTTTTTTAACTGAACAAGTGAGTGTGAATGGAAAAGCGATTATTAACGTAACACTGAAATCAAATGCGAAAGACCTGGACCAGGTAGTTGTAATTGGATATGGATCCGTAAGAAAATCTGATATTACCGGTTCGGTAGGAACTGTAAAATCTGCAGATTTAAACAGAAATAAAACAACGGATGTATTACAGGCATTGCAAGGTAAAGTTGCCGGTGTTGACATAAGCTCACAATCTGGCGAGTTGGGTTCCGGGCTAAATATAACAGTTCGCGGAGGCAGCTCCATCTACGGATCTTCCACTCCATTATTTGTTATTGATGGAATTCCTATTGATGTAAATAAAGGTGAAGCGGCGTCATCGTCGGCATTCAGTTCCACTACATCCAATCCCTTAGCCAATTTAAATCCGGCGGAGATTGAATCTATTGAAATACTTAAAGATGCTTCTGCAACAGCTATATACGGATCACGGGGTGCAAATGGTGTTGTGCTTATTGTAACTAAAAGTGGTAAAGCTGGTACTTCACGCATTGAGTATGATGGATACGTAAATTTTGGCAACCTAAGTAAAAGAATAGATGTGCTTAGCGGGAGCGAGTTTGTAGAATATCAAAAACTGGTAAATCCAAATGAAATCATTGTAGCAACCGGACCAGATGCAAATGGTATTTTTACCCCAAGGAATTTTGATACTATCCCAATGCATGACTGGCAGCGCGAAACTTATTCAACCTCTGTTACCCAATCGCATAATATAGCTGTAAGCGGGGGTAATAATACCACTACTTTTTCCGGTAGTATTGGCTATCTGCACGATAGGGGATTAATCAGGGAAAATACAAACAGCAGGTATAATTTACGCCTTCGTGTTAGTCACCAGGCCACAAACAGGCTTAAGGTAGGTTTTAATGTAAGCAATAGCTTTTCAACATTAAACGGCGCTACTAACAGTGGTTCTAATTTTTTCCGGGATGGTGTAGTACAATCAATTATTTATTCAAAGCCCGTTTCGGTTTATGACCCGCTTGATGATATTGAAGGTGCATACGTTACACCAACAGAAATAATTAATAATGCATATAAAAACACTACACTTCAAAATTTAGTTACGGATGTTAACCTTAATTATAAAATCACTTCCAACCTAAGTTTAAATGTGATTGCCGGTGGTACCATGTCAAATTCAAAAGGACAGGAATTTTATGGTTCAAACACTTTCCAGGGGGTAAAATTTGGTGGGGATGCTTTTCTTAATAACATAAAAACTTATAGTATAATCAATACCGACCAGCTTACTTATAATAAAGCTTTTAATAAAAATAACTCGCTAAATGTTATTGGTGCGTTTGAAGTTAACAGTTATGATTTTCAAAGCAACAATTTAGAAGAGCAGCAATTTGCCGACCAAAGTACCGGCGTTCAGGATATTTCAAAAGCTGGCTTTATATCGGATTATAACAGCAACCATTACCGCAATAACCGGCTGTCGTTTATCTCGCGGGCTAACTATAATTTTATGAACCGCTATCTTTTTACTGCAAGTTTAAGAGCGGATGGTTCTGACAAATTTGGTGGCAACAACAAGTGGGGATATTTCCCGAGTGGTGCATTTGCATGGCGGGTTAGTGAAGAGCCATTTATGAAAAAGCAAAATGCAATAAGTAACCTAAAAACACGGTTAAGTTTTGGCGCAACCGGTAACGAACGTATACCGGCGTACAGGTATATTGGAACACAAGGCAGAAGTTATTATTCATCCAATGGGGTGGCTATCTATGGGTCGTCTCCGGATAATAAAGCAAATCCTGATTTAAAATGGGAAAGCACTATACAATATAATGCAGGCATAGATATAGGAATAGTAAAAGATCGTTTTCAGTTTACTGCAGATGTCTATTACAAAAAAACTACGCAAATGCTGCTGCCTGCTCCTATACCCGCTATAACAGGTTTTTTTACGCAATGGCAAAATTTAGGGCGAATTGATAATAAAGGTTTAGAGCTGTCATTTATTTCACGAAATATCTCTGCTAAAGATTTTAACTGGGAGTCTAATTTCAATATTAGTTTTAATAAAAATACTGTGAAAAATTTGGGGGGAGCTACTATCATACCCGTAAATGTTCCGGGTGAGATAAGAAATATAGGCGCTGTTTTAGTTGGACAATCATTGGGAACAGGATATGGACATATTTTTGACGGGGTTTACCAGTTATCGGATTTTACCTGGCAAAACAATAGTGATCCTGCATTGGCTCCTGCCCTTAGAACTTACGTTATTAAACCCGGTGTTTTAAAGGTGGCAGGTGCTTCTGTGTCTCCCGGTGCATTTAAGTTTAAAGATGGAAACGGAGACGGTATTGTAGATGATAAAGATTTAACAGTCATAAGTCACAGTGCTCCTAAATTTATCGGTGGCTTTACCAACACCATTCGTTATAAAAATTTTGATTTCAGTGTATTTTTTCAGGGAGCGTATGGTAACGAAGTAATCAATCAATCTAAATTTTTATTAAATGGCTTTCAAAGCAAAACTAATATTGTAAGAGATTTTTATTATAACCGGTGGACTGAAGATAACCCAAGCAATACCTACGGAACTTTTTCAAATAAAAATGCAACTTCACGTTTAAGCTCTTCCTATTATGTAGAAGATGCATCGTACCTGCGATTGAAAAGTGTAACCCTTGCTTATACTTTGCCCAATGCTACGTTAGATAGATTGCATATAAAACGCATAAGAATATATACTACAGGAAACAACCTGCTCACCTTTACTAAATACACGGGTTACGACCCTGAAGTTGCCTGGCGTGATCCTTTGCTTACAGGGGTAGATAAACTTGCGTTTCCAAGAACCCGTACTATTATTTTAGGAGCAAATATTTCATTCTAAAATACTGTTTGACATTAAAAAAATTGAAATGAAAAAAATTAAATGGCTGCTTATACTAAGCATTTTTATCCCATCTTTTAATGCTTGCAAAAAAGGTTTTTTAAACGGTCAACCGTATTCCACTACAGCAACAGAAAATTTTTATAAAACCTCTGCTGAGATAGACCAGGCTTTAACCGGTTGCTATTCTATATTAAATGCCCCAAATGCACAGGGGCAAGGCGGCGGTTTCTATCATATACAGTTTCCAACACTTGGTATAGCAGGTACAGATGAAATGGTTACTGCCGATGGTAAAACTGATCCAAGCTATGCACCTATCGGGCTTGCAGCATGGAACAGCCAATCTGTTTTTATCCAGGATGTATGGACCTTTTTATACATTGGTATAAACCGGTGCAACCTTTTATTAGAAAAAATACCTGATGTAAAAATGGATGAGGCTCGTAAGGCACAAATTATTGCTGAAGCCCGGTTTTTAAGGGGGCTTGAGTATTTGTATTTAGGTATGATGTATGGCGGAGTGCCGGTAGTTACGGTTTCTAATCCTTTATATAATTTGCCTCGCAATACAGTGCAGGAAGTTTTTACCCAGGTATTTTCAGATTTGGATTTTGCTCAAAAAAATCTTAGTCCCGCATCAGTTGCATTAGGACGGGCTAATAAATATTCTGCAGCAGGATTTTTAGCCAAAGCTTATGAATTTGCGGGCAGTTGCAGTCTCAATAAAGTTGGTGCAAGCCTCAATTTTTCTTTAAACGATTATAGCTGGGCAAACCCCGCCACTATGTATAATAATGCATTAGCCCTTACTACAGAAATTATCAATAGCAATAAGTATGTTTTAATCCCCAAGTACGATTACCTGTTTAGGGAAACTACTAAATCATTTCAGTATCCGGAGTTTGTATTCAATACAGAATCGAGCAGCGACCCGGCAAATGGTAACCAGCCCACTTATCAGCCTACATTAATACCCTTGGGTAACAATGCTAATTTTGGCGGCGGTACATGTCGTATAGTACCAACAGGAGAATTGTTTGCTAAATATTCGCCTGATGTTTCGGGTCTTGTTTATACTGATTTCCGTAAGACGTGGAATTTTAGCGCAGCAATACCTGGTACAAATCCTGGTTATGAAACTGTGGAGGGTATAGGTTATTATTTACCCGGCGCTTTAGCCATACCTAAACCGCCACTTTCGGATAATAATACAGTTGCTACAAAAGTATTTTATTGCAGCAAGTTTCGCTATCGAGACCCTAAACAAAAAAAGATAGTTATCAATAACACTGATGATAACTTCCCAATGTTGCGTTATGCCGAAATTTTACTAATGCATGCAGAAGCTATTTTTTTTACCTCTGGCGATTTAACCACTGCCCGTACTTATCTATCTCAGATACGTAGAAGAGCAATCACACCCACGCTAACATTAGCTGCCGATATTAATGCGGCTTTAACCGTCCTGAATACAGCTTATACAAAAACTGATTTTGTGCAGGAGTTATTAGACGAACGTGCCCGTGAATTATGTTTTGAAGGCAGCCGGCATTTTGATTTAACGCGGTTTGGACGTTACAGTGCAGTTATAAACAGCCTTACAACCGATAGATCATTAGGATTTAACAATACAGTAGTGAATTTAGTAAAAGCTAATTTTACACCAAACAAAATTTGGTTCCCTATACCTTATCAGCAGCTGTTGGTAGAGCCGGCACTTGTGCAAAATCCGGGTTATTAAGTAATTCTCTTAGTGATGTTTAAATGTGTCTTATGAAAGATTTTTTTATATTTTCTTTTGTTTTCATTATTTTTTTAAATAGCGGCCTATACGCTCAAACCGATGCTAACCGTAAAATGCTTGGTACATGGGGACATGGAAATTCAATCTCAAACAGCATCATTAAATCAATGCCTTTCGTACGTGGATGGAACTTTACTTTTAGATGGCGCGACATTGAACCAAAGAAGGGGCAATTTAACTGGAAGCTTTTTGATGACCAGATAAAAACCGCTGCTGACAATAACCAGTATGTTGGCTTTATGGTACATGTTGGACAAGCCAGTCCCGAATGGATTTATACAGAAGACAATGTTCCTAAAGTAACTACAGAAGATAAGAAACACGACTTTCCATATTTTCCATATTATCTTGATGCTGCCTATAAAGCAGATTATTTGAATTTGCTGAAAGCAGTGGCGGAACATGTAAAATCGTTAAAACCTGAATTAAGAAATAAGATACTTTTTTGGATGAGCGCCGAAGGAAGCACAGGTGATGTAACACCATACAAAGGTGTTGTTCACGATTTAAAATACGACATAACAGAAGAGCAGTGGTTAAATTTTAAAAAGGATGCATGGAAGTTTATGTACGACTTTGGACAGTCTCTAAATCCGCAGATGAATATTCTTATCAACCAGGCCAACAATGGTATGTATTTCGATTACCTGGTAAAAAACTTTCCCGAGGTATGGTTTAAAGCCGGTTCACTGGCGCACACTTACCAGTTTGATGATGAGCTTGAATATTTCGAGCGATTGCAAAGAGTGGTAAAGCCCGATAATAACGGGATGGCAAATCGCTTTCGTGCTGAGTCTGAAGAAGTACAAAAAATCGGCTGGTTCAGGCAATCTCCGCAGCAAAACATGTTTAGTATTGCAGCCTCCTGTCTTCATATTGGGTTAGATGTTTTAAATGTACGTGAAGAGATAATGGGACAGGTGGGAAATTCAGATTATCCCTTTCGGTTTTTTAATCAGTATGCCGGGCAACGTGACCCCGCAACTGCCACCGGGGCATTCAGTATTCTTCGCGATGTGTTAGATGTTGCCGATACGGAGCGTTTTCCTGTAAGTGAATTTGGAAAATTGAATGACATTAAAAAAGCCCGAAAAGGGAATGCAGCAAACAGTACAATGGATGATGGCGAGGAAGCTAATAAGAAAAGATCAAAAGCTGTTTCTTCTGAAAGAAAACAAAATATTTTAAAAGCATTTTCTGCTTATGGTGCACAGAATGGTCCATCACCCGAAGTAGAAAAAATGATATATAAAGATGATAATAAGTTAGAAGCAAAGTTGCGAAAAGATAATCTTAGAGGTGATCTGCAGGATAAGTATAATTATGATATGGGATTAAATTTACTTCCCGATAATTATACCCGCTTTCTTACACAATATTCTCCCAACACTACAAGCCGCGGACGTTGGCGAATTGGTCCCATAGATCAGCCTTATGGCCGCTATGCCCGTGCTTTCGATCATACAGGTGGAATGACCGAAATGTTTTTTTCTTTAGATAAAGATTTTTTTAAGAAGAATAATGAACCACATAAGCTGCAGGTAAAAGTGGTGTATTTTGATAAAGGCAAAGGTGAATGGTCGTTAAATTATTACAACGGAAAAAGTAAGGTTCAAAAATATAAAGTACGTTGCACAAACACCAATCGCTGGATTGTAAAAACTATTGAATTGACAGATGCTTATACCAATAAAAAGTTAGCGCACAATACAGACTTTTCATTGAAATATCTCTCAGGCAACGATACCATTTTTAGCATGGTAGAAGTGATTAGAAAGTAGAGTGAGTGCACCCATTAATAGTAATTGCATCCAACATGTTCATCTTAGAACTTTGTTTGCAAACTTTAAACAACAGAATTTAAAAGATTTAAAAAACATTTATGCGCATTATATTATTTACTGTCAGTTGCTGTATTATCCTTTGCTATACTTCTAATATAGCTGCACAAAATAAATCTATCAGTCAATCAATAAAATGGCACCCCGGTCATTATAGTTTAGTATCTGATGAAGAAACGCCCAGAGATCAATATATACTTGGAAACTTTTTAGGTCTGCAAAAAAAGTATACATGGAAAATTCTTGAACCACAAAAGGGAAAATATGATTTCTCCATTATCAAATCAGATCTTGCTTATTTGCAAAAGCATGGCAAACGATTGGTGATTCAATTACAAACAAAAGAGTTTGGCCAGGATTTAATGAATGCTCCTGAATATTTAAAAGATGCCTCTTATAATGGAGGATTATACCGTACAGCTACAGGCTCATTAAATCCTGTTTTATGGAATGTAAAAGTTGCTGAACGGATTGAAGCACTATACAAAGCCCTTGGAAAAGAATTTGATAAAGAGCCTTTTCTCGAAGCAGTTGTTATACCTGAAACTGCCGTGTCATCCGATATTCAACGCAAGGATCAGAAAGGCGTTGAGCATTATACCAATGAAAAATATGCTAACGCTTTAAAGCAGCAAATGAAAGTTTTGAAAGAAGCATTTCCTTCAACAGTGGTTATACAGTTTACCAACTTTCCCAAAGAAGTGCTTTACGATCTAACCAAATTTCAAAAAGAAAATGGAATTGGAATGGGCGGGCCTGATATTAATTTATATTCAAGGGGCTTAAACGATCCGAAGGAAGGGGTATATCAATACTATGACAGCCTTGCCGGTTATGTTCCCTTAGGCGCTGCAGTACAATCACAAGATTATACATACAGCAAAAGTGAAAAATATGACGGTGTTGTTGTAAAGCCCTCGGTTGAACAGACATATAAATTTGGCAAAGACCGGTTACATCTCAACTATATATTCTGGTTAATCAAGCCCCAATATTTTGATAAAGTAATTACTATAATGAAGAGTGCTGAGTTTCCTAAAGACCCTGCAGGTGGTTTAAATGCAGCATTACCTTCCTTTTATAAAAGCATAAAAAATAAATAAGTTTATGCTAAAATTTGCATCATCAAAAATGGTTATAAATTCACACTTGGCTTAATCCAACACGAATAGATTTACCGGCAGTTGCACAACCACCAAATTCATTCATGTTTTCACGAGTTCTTTCAAATTCAGGAGCAGTTAATATCTGATCACCTGAAGGACCGCCAACCATGCCGGCGAAATCTCCGGTAAGACCTTTTATTTTAAAATGTCTTACTCCGCCCATAGTGCCAGAGTACTTTACTAATCCTGTTTGCTTTGCCATAATTATCGAATTTAGAATGGGTTTTGTATGAAATTAATTACCTTCAAAATTCTATTCAATTAATTGACATTCAATATGATAACTAAAGTAAAACAATGCAAATAACGGCATACGCACCGCAGATAATTAAAACACATCAAAAAATTACTAAAGTGGTTGATGGAGATGGTTTGTATGTGATTGATATGTTTGGTAAGAATGAAATTGAAATTCGTTTCCTTGGCATTGATGCGCCGGAAATAAAGAGATCAAAAAAATTGATGCAGGACGAAAGAGAAACACATTTACCAGGTCAATTACTTTTAGAGTTAGGTCAAATATCAAAGCAATTTCTTTCATCAATTGCGCAGGTTGGAGAGTGGGTAACATTGTTGATGGAGAAGCAACACAGCTATGATTTTTATGGAAGAACATTGGCTTATGTATTACTGCCAGATGGAAGCTGTTTGAATGAAACACTTATCAGAGCTGGTTATGCGAAACTGTATAGCAAATATTATTGCAATGCATTATCAGCATATCAAATAATAAACTTCAAAGCAAAACAAGAAAAAAGAGGTTTATACAGTGCAGTTGATAGCTTTTAGAAAATGTTTACCCTATATTTACCCCGAAATGAAAATGCCCCTCAAATTATTGATTTACAAGGCATTTAATGCTAATATAAGCGGACCGGACGGTTCCTTGAACCTTACCTTTAATCCTCTTATTATGAACCATTTATAACAATTCAAATTTTATTACTCCACGAATTACTCACTCTCTTCTCTTGTCTTTAAATATGCAAATCGATGAACAAAAATACACTTTTGCCTGCTCGGATCAATGCTGTATCACTAATCTTTTTTGAAGTATTGTTTGTTTTATTAGTGTGGGTAGCAAACAGTGGCAGAAAGTTTAGGTACTGCAATAGCTGCATAATTTTCTTTTTGGGAACAGTAGGTAAATTAAGATAAGTATTGCAGATACACCCATCAGAATATCAAAATTCCAACCTTTAAAAGTCATAAGAACCGGAATTTGCTTTTGCAGGAGTAATTCATACAATACTAATTCTAAGGCAACCAAGGTGTCATGAATAGTTATCAAATGATTGGTTGAAATTTTATTTGCTTTAAGTATACGATAAAAATAGAAGGATAAGCTAATTGCGACTAAAACCACCAATAAGAATCTTGGTGGTTCTGCATTGATGTTTTCAAAATAGCCACTATATGCGATGCCGCCGATTAAAAGCAACAACACCGCATGTTATAGGTGTATGCGTAGAGTAGACAAAATAAGCAGGCCCAATTACCCTCACCGTGGCCCTAAGAATGCCTAACTATCGTAAGTGAGTACCTGCTAAAAAAGTTGCAGGAAGTGTCCCTTATTGTTTTCGATAGTCGTACTTGCAGAAGTTCTCAGGTTTCCGGTAAAGCGACTTATGTTTGGAAATTTTCAGCTTTAACTTTAGCTGCTATCTTCCGTTAATCATCCTTCAAAGATTAATTGTCAATAACAGAGTTTCAACCAATAAAAGTGATGGCTTAGTAATAATCGGGATAATTAAATATTAAAAGGGATTATTGGTGCTATCAATTGTTCTGGCACGATTCTTCCGTTGTGTCCTCACTTGCATGTACCTTTTTCCATAGAGTCTTTTCTGGGAGGATTTTAAAAAAGACATTCCGGTTAGTTTAGCTACTATTTACAAAACATTAATAAAATAGCATTTTACTTTAAATATTCATTACTGTTAGCCATTCTTAAGAAGACATTTTTCCCTTAACTTTGGGTAAAATGTCTTTTATGATTACAACAGCGGTAAAAGGAAAGGGAAACCGGGTAAAAGTGGCAGAGGCAGGTATTAAAAGTATAATACAAACTTCTCTAAAAAAAAAGTCCTCTGCTAATTCCATAGCATGGCTGTTATTAGGCGGTAAGCATTTTATGCCTTCAGAACCCTTATCTATCCTTGATTATCTTACTGCAAGTAGCAAAGGGATACCTAAACGGTCTGTACTTAACCTGGCTGAAATAATTGATGTACCAATGAAGGATATGGCTGTGCTGCTAAATGTATCTTCTAAAACATTGAGTCGTAAAAAGGATACCGATATGTTGGATAGCCTGTCATCTTCTTTGTCAATAGAAATTGCAAATACTATTGCAAAGGGTTTAGCTGTGTTTGAAGATACCGTTAAACTTAACAGGTGGTTACAAAAAGAAAACCGTGCACTGCAGGGGAAAAGGCCTTTCGATATTTTAAATACACCTACAGGTATTAAAATGGTGAATCGCTTATTTGGCAGAATTGAAGAGGGGGTTTATACATAATGCGCATAGATGCTGGTTTACAGAATAGTAAAATCTAAGAAACGAACCGGTGACCTTACCGGTACAGGCGCTTATAATGAAGGGGGTCGATGGAACAGCGATGGTGTTTATGCACTCTATACCAGTGAGCACATTGCACTTGCAATGCTTGAGATACTTGTACATGTAGATGAGGGTGAACTGCCACCAGACATGTTTATAATGACAATTAAAATAGCAGATAATGCTCCCGTATTTACTATGCCTGATAACCTGTTGCCTAGTAAATGGCGGCTACCTGAAAATATTGCATTAAAAGAAATTGGAGACCGAATATTTGAAAAGAGAGAATATGTTGGAATAAAAGTCCGGTCAGCCGTTATGCTTGATTCTTATAATTATGTTTTAAATCCGCTTTACCCCGGTTATTACGATTTAGTAAAGGTTATTGAAGTAAAAGAGCTGGAAGTTGATCAGAGATTAAGATAAGGTGTTTCGGCTCTGTCACATCTGGTACAAAGAAGCATGAATTTTTCAATCGCGATTAACTCTCTGCTGCTAATGAGCAAAATGATTTGTAAGTACTTGGCAAGGGAAAGTATAATTGGTGTTTTTTTATCATCCTTACTGTTTCTATTCCTGATAATGTTCTCGATGCTGACTCAAAGTTTTTAAATCCTAACATAGGTTGTGTCGCTACTTTATAAATCTATGATCTCCTTCTACCCTATTATTCAAATACTTACATTGCCTGATCCTGATTTTCTTTAAGCACCTTTTATTGTAAGTTCTGATCGCCTCCTTGTTCGCTCCACTCTTATCTATATTAATCACTTTCGGACAGCCATTATTACCAATTGCTTTAAGCAGAAACTTATGTGCGGCAAGCTTATTTCGCCTTTTTGTTAAGACAAAATCTACCGTACTTCCTTCCTTATCAACAGCTCTATACAAGAACATCCACTCGCCTTTTACCTTAATATAGATTTCATCCATCCTCCAGCTCTTAAGTACTAATTTCTTTCTTCCCCTAAACTCTACTTCAATTAAGGGAGTAAACTTATATACCCATCTTTGTACCGTAGCATGATCTACTTCTACTCCCATGGTAGATAATAACTCTTCCACATCCCGATAAATAAGGCTAAATCTTAATTTAAAATATACTGCCTGTAGAATAACCTCTTTAAGGAAACAATGACCTTTGAACATCTTATAAAGTTAGTGCTTAGGCTAATTGATCAAGCAGGCGCGACAGAACCTTCATTTATCCTTTAAGAAAATATCCCAGTTTCCTAAATAATATGCTTTATCAATTTCCTTTACCAGTTTTGGGAGAAATCCCGGATCAGCATATCGTATAAAATTAGCAGTGGCAGCTGGCGTCGCACTTTCAAGATGAAGTTTGCTTCGCAGATTTTGATTAGGTGCATCTACTACTAAAAATATAATTAAAAGTGCTGATAAATCTACTCTTCTTTTCATAGCTTTTAAGCAATTCAATTTTAGTCTGCAGGCAGGTTTGGCTGACGTTAACGAGCAATATTCAATACTATATCATCAATAACCTTCGCCAATTCTTTTTGATTTGCATTTGGTTTAAAAACGAGGTATTCCTGGTAAGGGCTATCCTTGTCTGTCATCCATTTATTACTGCCATCATCTTTTACCTCGCAATAGCCATCTTTAACGGTATCAAAATATTTTTTTGAAACATCTAACAGAAGGAAAATGGCTATTTGATCCCAGCTTGAGCGTCCGGCGAAATTGTTATAGAGCTGGTAGGCGCAATAAACCGGGCTTTTTACAGGGATTTTATCCTTTAAATATTGTCCGCCTGTAATCACGTTTTTTCCTATTTCCCACCCTGCAAATGTTACGGGCTTGTTCCAATGTTGAAGGCAATAAACGGTTGAGAGCGGATCGGGATTAAAAAAGTTTGCTTCCTTTCCGGCAGGAAAAAGGCCTCCCATACAAAGCCACTTTGCTACCTTTTTTTCCACTAACTCCTTACCGCTTAGAGATGAAATTTTATCGGCTCCTGATTTTAATAAATTCTGTAAGCTTGAAAGGTGACCAATGGTAACAATTACAACAGAAGAGTCAGGGCTTTTACTTAACAACTTTCTGTACAGCAAAACAGCATCCTCAGCCTTTTCGTGCGACTTTAGCCGATGTGGAAATTCTTCACTTATTTGTTTTGTGTACTTGTATCTCTCCCGATGAATAATCTCCCGCTGATTCTTTAGAAAACCAATTGGAACTTTAGGCCGACCAAAGTATTTATTTATAGCACTAACACAAAGCGGGGCATAAGGGTCGTCGCTGGTAACAATCACTCCCAGTAAATTCACCTTCTTTTGGTCAGCCAAGGCATGAACCATCGCAACCGCTCCTACATCATCCACATCCGAATCGATATCCGTATCAAGGATGATTCTAACCTGGGTAAAGCCTGCTATTTGTAGGAAGCAGAGAAATAGAGTTATAAATATTTTCATTGTACCCTGTTTTTGCCGGTTACCGCTTTTTGAACTAAATTTTCATTCGAATTCTACCCTAAAGGGAAGGCGACTCATTGAATAATCAAAATAAACGATGTCCTATGCTACCCATAGTTTTTTTATTTCAACTTGTTCTGGAAGCAACGCAATTGGTTACTCCTGTTCCAAAGTTCGAACCCCAAACAATTGATGGTAATATTTCAATAGGCTACGGTCTTGCTCTTGGTGATGTAGATGGCGATGGGAAACCTGATATTTTACTGGCTGATAAGAAGCAATTTGTATGGTATCGCAATGGGGACTGGAAACGTTTTGTGATGATTGAAAACCTGACCGAGCAAGACAACGTTTGTATAGCTGCCCGTGATCTTGATGGTGACGGTAAAGTAGAAGTTGCTGTAGGAGCGCAATGGAACCCAGGAGAAACTTCTGATACCACTAAATCTGGTTCTGTTCACTATCTTATCCGTCCTAAGGATCCTATCCAGCTTTGGGAAGCTGTCCGGTTACATCACGAGCCCACAGTTCACCGTATGCAATGGGTGAAATCAGCAGATGGAAATTTTTACCTCGTCGTCGTTCCACTGCATGGAAGAGGTAACAAGAATGGCGTAGGCGAAGGTGTAAAAATAATAGCTTACAAGTTTCCTAAGAACCCTCGCAATACCTGGTCCACTGGAACAATAATTAATAACATGCACATGACTCATAACATTGCAATAGTGGAAGAATTAGCTTTAAAAAGAACTGACCTCTACATTGCCGGAAAGGAAGGGGTGAGGCTAATTGAAGGCCTTAGTGGTAAGTCAGATGCAGGAATTGCGCATAAAATAACAGGTGCTGATAGTGCTGCCGGCGAAGTTCGTATAGGGAAGCTTGGTAAAGAAAAGTTCTTAGCAACCATAGAACCTATGCATGGAGTTGCAGTGGTTGTATATATTAATGGGGAAAATAAAAAGCGACAGGTACTTGATGACGAATTAAAGGAGGGCCATGCGCTTGCTGTCGCCGATCTGCTTGGAATTGGTAGCGACCAGGTGGTAGCAGGGTGGCGAATTGCAAATGCACAGAACAAAGTAGGGATTAAACTTTATGTACCCAGGAACAAAAGTGGGAGCGAATGGGATTCTTATTGGATAGACGAAAATGGCATTGCTACAGAAGACCTGCAGGTGCTTGATTTAAACGGTGATGGCAAACCAGATATAGTTGCCTCAGGTCGTGCCACTAAAAACCTAAAAATATATTGGAATAAGACAGAACCTCCGCCAGCTATTAAACACTAATTTCTTTTTCTTTTCCCGAAGGTTTTTTAAATTAATGGAGTAAACTTATATAGGCATCATGCATGGCTAATGCATGATCTACTGTTACTCCCCTTGAATAATCTCTTGAGAAAACGATGACGTTTGAAAATATTATAAAGTAAGTGCCGAGGCTAACCATTCAAGCCGCTGCAACAAAACCAGAAAAACGTATAAATATGAAAATAATCTTCCATACTAAATGGCCTTTTTTGTTAGCCGTCATGATTACTGTTACGGTATGTAGTATCAATGTAACGGGTAATAGCAACAGAAGTGGTGAGGCAGAACAAAGTGAGCCGGCTGCATATCAAAAACCAAAAACAGAAGTGTCTATTGTAGGAGAAGATTTTTATATAAATGGAAAACCTACTTTCAAAGGCAGAGAGTGGAAAGGGTATAGAATTGAGGGGTTGTTACCTAACTCTAGGATGGTTAATGGAATATTTGACGACCTGAATCCTGCATCGGTTCATATGTGGAAATATCCCGACACACAGAAATGGGATGCGGCCCGTAATACGGCTGAATTTTTAAAGAATATGCCCATTTGGAAAGCTTATGGCTTAATGTCTTTCAATATCAATTTCCAGGGCGGTAGCCCGCAGGGATATTCACAAAGTCAACCATGGATCAATACTGCTTTTGATGAAATAGGAGCGTTGAAGCCCGCGTATATGAAAAGACTTAAACTCATTCTTGATAAGGCAGATGAATTGGGAATGGTTGTTAACCTTGGACTATTTTATTTTGGTCAGGATGAAAAACTGAAAGATGAAAAAGCAGTGATCAATGCTGTTGACAATGCCATAGATTGGCTTTTTAAAAACAACTACAAAAACATCCTTATAGAAGTAGCGAACGAATGCAATAACAAAGCTTATAACCATGCTATTATCAAGGCCGACCGAATTCATGAATTGATTGACCGGGTTAAGGCTAAAAAGAAAAATGGTTTCAGATATCTGGTAAGTACCAGCTACAATGGAGGAGATTTACCTTCCCCCATAGTTGTACAAAAATCAGATTACATCCTGTTGCATGGCAACGGTGTTTCTGATCCTAACAAAATTGTTGAAATGGTAAAATCGGTAAAAGCCATTGAAAGATTTATGCTAAAGCCTGTTATGTTCAATGAAGATGACCACTATGATTTTGATAAAGACTTCAACAACTTTATTGCAGCCTCTACCCTACATGCATCCTGGGGGTTCTTTGATTACCGCAAAAAAGGTGAGTCCTTTGAAGAAGGCTTTCAAAGTGTGCCAGTTGACTGGGGTATTAATTCCGATAGAAAGAAAGGTTTCTTTAATCTATTGAAAGAAATGACAGGTGCCCAAAATCGTTAATAAAACTGCTTGTTGAATAAGCTCTTTAGCTAAGTATTGATAATAAGTCTCCATGACTTAATAGCTAAAAGTGTTTCTTAATCTAAAAGATACCGCTTTTAGATTAAACCCTTTAGCAAATGAACACATTTGAATACCTCCCCAGATTCTTGGAATTAAGCCACCGAAAAAAGCACAAATGCGAGATCTTTAAAGAATATTTTTAGTATTTTCAACTATTGGTTATCTTCTAAAAGTTGTTGCTATAAATGAAGAGCATTATTCAAATTTCCCTTGATATTATAAACATTGATGAAGCACTTGAAACAGCAGCAATGGCAATGCGTGCAGGATTCGACTGGCTTGAGGCCGGAACCCCGCTAATACTTGCTGAAGGATTGCACGGTGTAAGAAAATTGCGCGAAGCTTTCCCCAATATTCCCATTGTTGCTGATCTCAAAACAATGGATGGCGGCTATCTTGAAGCTGAAATGATGTTTAAGGCGGGTGCTACGCATGTCGTGGTTATGGCACGAGCACACGAAGAAACAATTAAGTGCGTAGTGAAAGCAGGTAAGGATTTTGGCGGTAAAGTAATGGGTGATAATCTCGCCTGTGATGATATGGTAGGAGCTGCTAAATGGATGGAAGATTTAGGTTGTGATTTTATTGTTCATCATATTGGCTATGATGAAAGAAGAGGTATTGCAGCAAAAGGCAGACGAATGCCAAGCCCGTTAGATAAGTTGAAAGAGGTTGTGGCTGCAGTTAATATCCCTGTTCAGGCGGTGGGTGGTTTAACACTTGAACAAGTGGTAAAGTGCCCCGAGTACGGTGCACCTTTAGTAGTATTGGGTGCTCCGGTAACTATCGATGCAGATGCCTTTAAAACCGCAGACGGTGACCTTGAAGAATCTCTCCGGCTCATTTGTAATAAAGTTCATTCTTACTGCGAAGTCGATAAAAGGACACGAGCCTCAAGGGACAATAATTAGTTTCAAAGAGTTGAATTCCAATCATTCATTAATCACTACTTATTATTCTTATGAAAGCAACAGCGGTTGTAAATTATGCGCCTGAAAAAGGATCGGTTGAAATACGTGAAATTGAAAAACCGGAAATTGGTGAAGAAGATGTGCTTCTTGAAGTGGAAAATGCAGGTGTATGTGGAAGCGATTTGCATCAATGGACAGCAGATCACAGTTGGCCAGTAAATTATCCTGTCGTATTAGGTCATGAATTTGGAGGGAAGATCGCAGAAATAGGAAGCCGTGTAACCGCCTGGAACGTTGGCGATAGGGTGGTTAGCGAAACGGCTGCAGTTATTGACCTGAATAGTCCGATGACCAGGGCGGGCTTATACAACCTTGATCCTTTAAGAAAGGGTTTTGGTTATGGCGTTAACGGCGCTATGACCCGTTATGTAAAAGTTCCGGCAAGATGTCTTCATCATATACCTGACAATCTTCCCTTTGAACAGGCCTGTCTTACAGAGCCTTGTTGTGTTGCCTACAATACAGTTATTGAAAATTCAAATATAAAACCTGGAGACCAGGTTATTGTAATAGGTCCCGGAACAATTGGGATTTTGTGTGCCGCTGTAGCTAAATTATGCGGAGCTGATGTTGCCGTAACAGGACTTGCTGCAGATGAAGAACGTTTAAAAATTGCAAGACAATTTGGTTGTGAAACAATTATAGGCGATGCAACAGCATGGGCAAAAAGCAAAGATGGTTTAGGTGCCCACACTGTAGTTGATGCAGCAGGTTCAAGTTATACTTTAAAGATTGCTATGGATCTTGTCCGGCCGAAAGGTCAAATTACTAAAGTTGGTTGGGGACCACAGCCCTTAGGATTTTCGCTTGATCCATTGGTCCAAAAAAATATTACACTCCAGGGAAGCTTTAGCCATAACTGGCCGATATGGGAAAAAGTAATCTCCCTTTTAGCCACCGGAAAACTGGATGTAAAACCAATTATTGGTGGTGTTTGGCCTATCACGCAATGGGAAGAAGCATTTAATAAAATGCACAAAGGCGAAATTGTAAAGAGTGTTCTTAAACCTGTTTAAACATGCGCTTAAAAGACAAAGTAATTATTGTTACAGGTAGTACGACAGGCATAGGTAGAGCCATTGCTTTGCGCTGTGCTGCTGAAGGTGCTTTTATTGTTGTTCACGGGTTGGAAGAACCTTGGGGTAAAGAAGTAGCTGAAGAATTAGGAAAAGATAAAGCTGTGTTACACATTGAAGACATTAGTATTGAAGGTGCCCCTGAACGCCTGGTGAAACTTGCCACAGATACTTTTGGAAAACTCGATGCGGTAGTTAATAATGCGGCAACTATTGCGTCATCAAACATTCATACAACTGACCTGGCTTTTTTAAGAAAAATGATAGAAGTAAATACTGTTGCACCTTTTGCGTTGATAAAAGCCGCGTTGCCCGAGCTCACAAAAAACCACGGATGTGTCTTAAACATTGGCTCCGTTAATGCATATTGTGGTGAGCCCACCCTGTTAGCCTATAGCATGTCAAAGGGCGCACTTATGACGATGACACGAAATTTAGGAGACACTTTGCATAGAGAGAATGGGGTTCGCATAAACCAGATTAATCCGGGATGGGTGCTTACCGAAAATGAAATTTTGCGGAAAAAAGAGCAAGGCATGCAGGACAATTGGTATGAAGATCTTTCGCCAATAAATGCGCCTGCCGGAAGAATATTATGGCCCGATGAAATTGCAGTTGCTGCTGTTTACTGGCTCGCAGATGAAAGCAATGCGATTAGCGGGCAGGTAGTAGACCTGGAACAACATCCAATGATTGGTCGTAACCCGCCTAAGAATACTTCTGCTATTTGATAATATAATGCTTCTAATTACTCACGATGAATTCACAGTTAAGCTAAAAATTTAATTCCTTATGCCTAAGTTAGCGGCGTTTCCAAAAGCATTTATGCAAGCTCTTTGTAAAGACGGAAGCATGAAAGTTGCTGATTGGATCGGGCTTGCATGCGAGCTGGATATTGAAGGATTGGAATGGTATGCAGGGTTTATCGAAATGAGTGATGAAAAAAACTGGTCCCTTTTTCGCCGCATGACAGAGGACACAGGAAAGGTAATTCCGATGATGTGTTGCTCTCCTGATTTTACACATCCCGATAAAGCGTTCAGGAAAAAAGAAGTTGAAAAAGAGAAGAGATGGATTGATATGACGTATGCATTGGGAGGCAATTATTGCCGTGTACTTTCCGGTCAGCGAAGGCTTGAACTCTCTATCGATGAAGGGGTAAAATTAGCGGCTGATTGTATCAACGAATGTTTGCCTTATGCGTCAGAAAGAAAAATAACGCTCATTCTCGAAAACCATTACAAAGACGACTTCTGGGAGTATCCTGAATTTGTCCAAAAAGCAGATGTGTTTTGTAAATTGGTTGATAGTATTGACAATCCTTTTTTTGGTGTGAACTATGATCCCAGCAACACTTATTTAGCGGGTGAAGACCCGATAGAATTATTGAAAAGAGTATCACACCGGGTCGTAACCATGCATGCAAGTGACCGCTATTTAAAAGAAGGAACAATTGAAGATCTGCGACGTGAAGAAGGTGGAGCATCAGGCTACGCAATGCGATTAAGCCATGGTGAAATTGGTAAAGGATTGAACGATTATGATGCAATCTTTACCGAACTAAAAGGTATCGGTTTTGATGGTTGGATAAGCATTGAAGATGGAGTTGAAGGCATGGATCAGTTAGACAGAAGTGTAACTTTTTTAAGAAATAAAATTGCACATTACTGGTAAATGATAGTAAATAGTTCCCCCCGAAATAGTAAGATTTGTCATGGTACACGCTCCCTGAAATTTATACAGAGCTTATGAGGTTACAAAAGATAAGAAGTATTTAGACTTTGGTAAGAATTTTTTTATACCAATCAATAAGTACGGCATCCACCTGTTATTGCTTTGGACTGTTAATTTCAAATAATATTATTCTGCGGTTGATACCACTTTCGGTTCTATTTCAGTAGTTAGAGAATCCTCTATTTTCCCTACCAGGAAAATATATGAGCATGCACCTATCAAAGCAATTGCGCCGATAAAAACCAATGCCGGTCTAAAGTCACCTCCTTTTACCAGGAAGCCAATTACGATAGGCACGATGATAGACGCTAAGTTGCCCATAAAATTAAAAACTCCACCGGTTAATCCAATCAGATGCTTAGGGGATAAGATTGAAACAAATACCCACGATATTAATCCCATGCCGGCTCCGAAGAAAGCAAGAGACATAAATAAAATAATATAGGCCGTATTGTTACTGTAGTTAGCGCCTACGATACTTGTAGCTATAATAAGGCCGATAATAATGGGCGTTTTTCGTGCCACTCCGATAGACTTACCCCTTCGGATTAAATAATCGGACAGGAAGCCCGATAAAAGCAACCCGGCACTGGCTGCCAGAAAAGGAATGGAGGCAAGGTAGCCGGATTTTAGAAAGTTTAAGCCGCGGTATTTAACAAGGTAAGTGGGAAACCAGGTTAGAAAAAACCAAAGCACTGCATTCAGCGCAAACTGCCCAATGTAAATGCCCCATAATGTCCGGTTGGTAAATACTTGTTTTAGATTAGCCGAGTTCCAGATAGAAGCTTGAGTAGGGTCTTTTTTTTTCGCTAAGATTAGACCTCCTCCCCTTTCGATATACTCAAGTTCTTCCAGGTTTACCCGCGGGTGGTTCATCGGGTCGCGGTAAAAAATATACCATATTAATCCCCACACCAACCCTAATAACCCTGTGGTAATAAACAAACCCTGCCAGCCGAAATAATACTGAATGGTTACCAAAACAGGAGTAAAAAAAGCTAGACCGATGAACTGGCCCGAAACATATAGGGCAATAGCAGAAGCCCTTTCATGGTTTGGAAACCAACTGGTAACAATGCGGTTATTGATTGGGTAACTGGGAGCTTCAAAAGCCCCGGTAGCTAATCTAAGTCCAAAGAGGCTCACAAATCCTCTTGCAAATCCCTGTAGTAACGTAGCTACCGACCAGGTAATTATCCCAGAATATTCATTAGAAACTAATTTCACTCTTTTACTATGTTGATAAAAGGAGGTTCTATTCCCCCTGCATTTTCCCATAGTCTAGTAATCCAACTTCGTCATTTTATGTTTAAAGGCATCTTAAGTATCCTGTCTCTGCCGTTCTTTGTTATGTAGGAACCGATGCCTAAGCAACTATATCTGATGGTTTTTAAAGTTGGTCTGATTTTATCTTTTACTACTACCTGCTTAAATAAACTCATCAGGTTATAGGCTATCATTATAAAGTTTAAGGTTGTCTCTGTTGCATCAAAGCTTTGCTGATTAATCTTATCTAAGGCATAGTCATATTTTAACTCCTTAATTCTGTTTTCAATACGGAGTACGAAATAAGAAGTAGGAAGTACAAGGTACAAGATATACCTGACCCTAAAATGGTCACACAACTACAAACTACAAACTGCTTCAACTATCAGGCTACCCTTTCAGGATGCAGTTCCTTTTCAGGAATATCATGTATCTTTTGAACAGCATCTTTATGCCGCATCATTTTCCATAATTGTATTATTGCGGTTACTGCAAATATTCCACCTATAACCCAATGAAGTATATTTTGATTGGCATTCAGCTTATCAACTATCAGCTTGCCGCCAAATATGAAAACGCAGTTACCTAACAAAGTACCTATAGCTATTCCGCCTATGTAGAGATTGTAGTGGTTGTTATGAGGTAGTAATATTTTTTTGGTAAACAACACTGTGCTCCATCCAAACCAAAAAGGGATCTGCACAGGGTTAAGAGCGCTCATAATAAAACCAAGAAAAAACCGGTGCATTGTATTGGACAAAATAATATTTTTTGCATGAGGATTGTTTTTTGCCGCAGCTACAAACGAAGAAACAGCCAATGCCACCACTATGAACAGCGTTATCCATTCAAGCATTTTTAATATTTTCTCCTGCTTCCTTATTTTGTCCATTGCCACCAATGAAAATCGAACAAAAATCGCTTCCACCAATAAGCTGCCTGCCGAAAACCATAACGCCGGAACATAGCCATCTGTTATAGATATTTGCATGGCTGCAATGTTGAGCGTTCCCAATGGCAACGAACCAAGAAAGCTTATCAGAATTCCTACAAAAAATATCTTTATAAATTTTTGCATATAGAAAGGCTATTGGTAAATAATGGATGCTTATCCTTTTCGTGTCAATTATTAACTGCGTTAAAATTAATATTGTAACTCGTACTTACGCAGCTTTGCCAGCAACTTTCTTGCGTTTTTCAGATACCTGTAACCTTTCATAAAGCTCCAATACGCAATTCCTCTTCTCTTATTTATTCTTCCTATTTCATATAAATACTTCCAGTGGCGGGCTATTTCCTGCAATGCCTGTAAGTAACCCATGCCACAATCATAAATATGGTTAGGTTCCGAGCCTGTTCCGTTAAACTCAAGTATCGAAATATTTTTCCCTTCCTTAAGGTCTTTTATTGAAGTGCATTTTATATCGTAGCGCCCAAAATAAAACTCGCCGGCCTTATTACTTATGTCATCAAAAACTTTGCATAGCTGCTGGTCAATCTGCTTATAAAGATTTACAAACGTAGCGCCCTGATTATGGTTACCTGTAATGCTTAAAAAATATTTTTCGCCTTTAGGTAAGATGACATAAAGATTTTTTGCATGACGGCGTCGCAAATCTTCTTCGCGAACGATAGCTTTTGGATGTTTATGAATTAACTGCAATAAAGTAGATCGCCCATCCCCAGTAACCGACATGTATTCTTTTGAAATAAATCCCGTAACTACCCCTTTCGTCTGCTGCGGATACCTGATGTGAAAAACACTGAACTCCATTGGCAGGTCCACAAAATCCTGGATAAGGTAATCGAGATGCAGGTTGTTATGATAATTAAAAAGGTCTTTTTCTTTTTCAATCTTTCTTACAAGGAGGCCCTGCATGCCTCGCTCGGGTTTTGCAATAAAAGGATAATTAAAACCTGCTTCAATCATCCTGCCTCTAACCTTGGCAAAATCACTTGTTGCTTCTATATGAATTGTTTTTGGGTATAAGTGAATGGGCAATTGTTCGTACATTTCTTTCTTTGTTTCGCCTTCAAAACCAGAGAATTCGAGAGTAGGATTAACATTAGAGAAAAACCAGAATGTTCTTGCTTTTAAGGCATAATACAACCATAATAAACCAAGCGGGGCGTAAATTATACTGAATGGCCATAGTTCCCAATTTGATACTCTTTTCCAAATTCTGTTCAAAACCTATTAATATTAGGCGGCAAAAGTAAGATAAGGTTTACAGGTAATTGCATAAGAACAGTTACTTATCAAATTTTAAAGAACAGGTAGTTGCTGATTTTGTTTTGCCATACATTTGAAAGATAAATGTTAGAGAGATGATGGTTAGTACAATGGCTGAAATGATTGCAAATGGAGAAACGCCTGAAATTTTATTTTGGGTTGGATGTGCCGGAAGCTTTGACCAGAGAGCGCAAAAAATTACAAAAGCATTTGCGGCTATTTTAAACGCTGCCCAAATTAAATATGCCATACTTGGAAAAGAAGAAGCGTGTACCGGCGACCCTGCACGACGGGCTGGTAACGAATTTTTATTTCAGATGATGGCTTATAATAATATCCAGGTACTAAACGGGTACGAAGTAAAAAAGATTGTAACTGCCTGCCCTCATTGCTTCAACATTATAAAAAATGAATACCCCGAATTGGGCGGCAATTACGAGGTGATACATCATACCCAACTGTTGCAGCAATTAATAAATGAAGGGCGAATTAAGCTGAAAGAAGGCGGAGCTTTTAAAGGCAAAAAAATAACTTATCACGATAGCTGCTACTTAGGAAGATCAAATAACATTTACCAAGCTCCACGCAAAGTATTGGAAGCATTGGATGCTGAACTGGTAGAAATGAAAAGATGTGGAAGCAACGGCTTATGTTGCGGCGCCGGCGGAGCCCAAATGTTTAAAGAAGAAGAAAAAGGAAACAGGTACGTAAACACTGAAAGAAGCACGGAGGCCATTGGTACCGGCGCTAAAATTATCGCTGCTGCATGTCCGTTTTGTAATACCATGCTAACAGACGGAGTAAAGCATAATGAAAAAGAAAGTGAAGTGTCTGTTATGGATGTAGCTGAAATAGTGGCAGCGAATATGGTTTAATTGTTTTTGAAGAAATAGCATTTTATAACTTTTTCACCTGCTCTTGCTGATTATGTTTTAGTAGTTTTACTATCATGAAATTAGAATATGCCCATTTACTCCCTGAAGATTTTGATCCTGCATCAAGAGTTTGGATTTACCAGTCGAGCCGCTTGTTTAGTATTGGCGAAGCGTTGGAAATAGAAGATATGCTGAATGAATTTGTAGAAAAGTGGCATTCCCATGGGGCTAAGGTAAAAGGATATGCAAACCTTTTATTCGGGCAGTTTATTGTACTAATGGCCGATGAAACTGCAGCAGGCGTTAGTGGTTGCAGCACAGACAGTAGTGTACGTTTAATAAAAGCAATAGAAGAAAAGTTTAAGGTTGATATGTTCAACCGCCAAAGTCTTGCATTTATAATGAAAGATAAAGTTGAGCTTCTGCCGCTATCCCAATTAAAGTATGCAGTTGAAAATAACTTTATAAATGGCAAAACGCTTTATTTCAACAACCTTGTTCAAACAAAAGAAGATCTGATAAATAACTGGATGATACCTGTAAAACAAAGCTGGATTTCGAAGAGGTTAAGTACTTTATCGCTTTAGGGATACGAAGCCAGTGGTAATTGTATCAAAGGAAATATCAAACTGAGTATTGTCTGTAAACCAATCGGCCTAAAGCTTAAATCATAACTATGAATAATAACCTTCCCACCTTTGGCAACGGAAAAATCTGTTATATCGAGCTTCCCGCTATTGATGTTAATCGTTCAGCAGCTTTTTACAAAGAAGTTTTTGGTTGGCATACCCGGCAGCGCGGGGACGGAAGCATCGGATTTGATGACACTGTAGGAGAAGTAAGCGGTACGTGGATAGTGGGTTGTAAGCCACACACAGAACAAGGACTTTTGATCCATATGGTTGACAATATGGAGAATACAATTGAATTAATTATCAAAAACGGCGGCAAAATTGTAAAACCGGTTGGTATGGACTTCCCCGAAATCACAGCAAGGTTTAGTGATCCCGCCGAAAATATTTTTGGCCTTTACCAACAACCGTCATAGTAAGTACAGTTATTTTAATGCTTGCTTCGCCTTCAAATTATCAAGCACCTTCTTCTTCTCTTTATCGCTCATCTTCTTCTGTACCACTTTATTCAACTGGTAAGCAACAGCAATCCTGAAGTTGCGCGTGTTGGTTGAATTATAATTCTCTAAAGCAAACCTGGTTCCGTAAGTGTAGGTTACAAACTTCTGCACCTTTATCGGGTCAATTGCATTAAAGCTTACAATAAGCCGTTTATGAAAAAACTTGCGTTGTATGCCCAAATTCATTTGAAGATTGCTTCGTGCCCTGCCTTGCGGATCGGCATAGCTGCTGTAACGGGCATTGCCATCTAAAGTGGTGAGGGTGTTGGGCGTAAACGAATAATTTATGCTGGTATAAAAAGTTCCCCCGTTACGGTACTTATATAATCTTATTTGTTCTTCGCCGTACTTATTGTAACTATATCCCGCACTGGTATTTATCCTGAATTTTTTTGTAAAAGTATAACCTCCCCAAATGCTTGCTTCATATTCCTGCCTGTCCGAAATATTGCGGTAAGTAACTTCTGTTATCCCGTTTTCAACCAGGGTTCTTATGGTATTATAAACATCTTTTACCTTGTTATAACCCACCGAAGTATTGATATAATATTTGCCCTTTACCAAACCAATGTTCCAGTCAAAATTATCGGCAAGCGAAGGCAATAAATAAGGATTACCAAAACGAATATTATAAGGATCGGAATAATCTATACTGGGATTAAGTTCGCCTACACCAGGGCGGCGAATGCTTGCACGGTAAACAAAAGAAGTATTAAACTTTTTATTGAAGTCTTTACGTAGCGTAAAGTTGGGCAGAACATTCCAATAGCTGCTGCTTACATCCGGCGCATTTCCCTTAATAAACTTAAACGAACTTACTGTTTGTTCGGCTTGTGCACCTGTAATAATGCGCCACTGTTTTGACAATCTTAAATTAATAGCAGCACGTGCAGTAAATATATCCTGGTGAAAACGAAAGTTCGTGCTTAGCAAATCATTCTCAACGAACTGCTGATCCGATTTTCTAAAGAAACGTGTATTAAAAATATTGTGATTATTGGTTCGTGAATAAGATGTGCCTGCAGAGATATTTGTGCCCTTCCGTTTTAAAGGTTTGTCGTAATTTATTCGCAAAGAGTAAGCGTTACTCAAATAATCGTAACCCTGTTGTGAAGTTGAGTCAATACCGGTTGGGGAAAAATCGGGACGTAAGAATTGCTGGTAAAAATCTTTCCTATTATCATTTTTTCCAAGATTTCCGGCGGCTATTACCTGCAACCTTTCCGCTAAATTTTTACCCCTGTAGGTATAGGTAAGTGTAAGCCCGTTGCTGTATCCGTTTCCGTTAGAAGCATTGGTGCGGTTGCTTAATTTATAGATTTGGTTATATTGATTAAAGTTGGAGTATTGGGTGAAACTGTTATTATCAAAATAATTAAAGTTGCTTTGAATAACACCGCTTAAGCTATGATGCTGATTTAATTCATAATCACCCTGGAAACGCAGATTTGGTCGCAGATTTTTATTCCTGAACCGCGTATCAGTATGAAAGAAATTGGTAGAGTCGGTATAAAAATTTGTTCGCCTGCTATAATTGGTACCTGTAATCACGCCTGCACCAATACCCGCCGTAGTATTAAAGGTAAACTTTTTGTTGCGGTACGAAAGGTTTGCTGTTGCATTTGCTTCTCCCCTCGTTCCGGCGCTAACGGTAACCCTTCCAACCAAACCAATTTTACCTTTTTTAGTTACTATATTAATTACTCCGCCTGCCTCTGTAGCATATTGGGCGGGAGGATTGGTCATTAATTCAATCTTTTCAATACTGCTGCCAGGTAAGCTTTCCAACAGATCGGCGAGTTGTTGTGCGTTTAAATCGGTAGGCTTATCATCAATCAATATCTTTGGCTCCTTCCCTTTCAATAAAATTTTCCCGTTAGGATCATTATTGATAAGAGGCATGCTTTTAAGAATCTCAGCAGTTGAAGAACCGCTTGTTAAGGCACTTTCACCAACGTTATAGGTTATCTTTCCGTCAGTATTTTCAATTAAAGGTTTTTCAGCATACACAATAACTTCTGTTAATTGCGCCGCACTTCGTTGTAGTTTAAGATCACCTAAATTAAAATCATATCTCTCTGATCTTAAATAAATACTATCGAGAATTAGGGTAGAAAACCCGACATTACTGATGTTTATTTTATAGTATCCAAGTGGAAGACGATCCAATTCAAAGCTTCCGTTCTTATCGCTTAACTCAAGCCATTTATTTGTGCTGTCATTTATATTTGTTATTGAAACTGTTGCCCCGGCTACAGCTTTACCTGTTTCATCTTCCACTACGTTACCTGTAACAATGCCGAGGTTGCTTTTATTGCCCTGGCAAAAAACAGTTGTTGCTACACAACTAAATAAGAGAACGAAAAAATATTTCACTATTTGCTTTCCATGTTATATGCTGACAAAAATAAGCCTTATCCTTCATCAGCAATCCCGCTTCTATCTTTTTGTATCACTCATGTATTCATTTTAGTAACGTCTTTTGCCATTTGACCACTAACCAGTATTTTCGCACATCATTAAAAAGTTGTTTGTTAACCGGTTCATTTGTTTTTGCAATAATGAACCTTAATCAGTAAAACAGCAAACCGTAACATTCACTCAATCAACATAAAATTATGGCTTACGATGTAATCGTTTTAGGAAGTGGTCCCGGTGGTTATCCTGCCGCTATCCGTGCTTCGCAATTAGGTTTTAAAGTGGCTATTATAGAAAAAGAAAGCCTTGGAGGTATATGTCTTAACTGGGGTTGTATCCCAACAAAAGCATTATTAAAAAGTGCACAGGTTTATGAATATGCAAAGCACTCAGCCGCTTATGGTATAAATGTTAGCGGTGCCCAGCACGACTTTAATGCTGTTATAAAACGCAGTCGTGGTGTTGCAGATAAGATGAGTAAAGGTGTTCAGTTTTTAATGAAGAAGAACAAGATTGACGTGATAATGGGTTATGGTAAGCTGAAAGCTAAAGGCCAGATTGAAGTAACTGCAGCAGATAACAGTAAGCAGGTGGTTGAAGCAAAGTACTTTATTATTGCAACCGGCGGACGCGGACGTCAACTGCCCAACTTGCCCATTGATGGTAAAAAAGTAATAGGTTACCGTGAAGCAATGGCATTACCTCAGCAACCCAAAAGCATGATCGTTGTTGGAAGCGGTGCAATAGGCGTTGAATTCGGATACTTCTATAACAGTATGGGTACAAAAGTTACGATTGTTGAATTTATGCCGAGGGTAGTTCCGGTAGAAGATGAAGAAATTTCAAAAGAGCTGGAAAAACAATTTAAGAAGCAGGGCATTGAAATAATGGTAAATTCAACAGTTGAGTCTGTTGACATAAGTGGCAACGGAGTAAAAGCCAAAGTTAAAACACAAACCGGCGAAACAACCCTGGAAGCGGAAATTGTGCTGAGCGCCATAGGTGTTGTTGCAAATATCGAAAATATAGGGCTGGAGGAGTTGGGTATTAAAACCGAAAAAGGAAAGATCACAGTTGATAAATACGGACAAACGAATGTTCCCGGTTTTTATGCAATTGGCGATTGTACCCCCGGCCAGGCACTTGCTCATGTTGCAGGCAAAGAAGGTATAAATGCAGCAGAGCATATTGCTTATACCGAAAAGAAATTTCAACATGCACCCGAAGGAATGGATTATAATAACATCCCCGGCTGCACTTACTGCACACCCGAAATTGCCAGCATTGGCTACACTGAAAAGGCTGCTAAAGACGCAGGCTACGATATTAAAGTTGGAAAGTTTCCTTTTATGGCAAGCGGTAAAGCCAGCGCCTCCGGCGCAACCGAAGGGTTTGTAAAAGTAATATTTGATTCTAAATACGGAGAGTTTTTAGGCGCACACATGATTGGTAACAATGTAACAGAAATGATTGCAGAAGTTTCTGTAGCCCGAAAATTAGAAACAACGGCTCATGAAATTTTAAATGCTATTCACCCGCATCCAACTATGAGCGAAGCAACAAAAGAAGCTACTGCCGTAGCTTATGGTGAGGCAATTGATATTTAAATTTTAAGCAGTAAGTTATAAGTTTAAAGGGTTACGACGTAGCCCTTTTTTATAAAGCACTTTCCAAATCATTAGTAGATCAATAAGCCCTTATGCAGAAAAACTATACGATTAATTCACTTTATTCAATATGAACTGGCTAATACTAATTATAGCAGGATTATTTGAAGTAGGTTTTACCACCTGCCTTAAGTTGTCAAATAATTTTACCAAGGCAGGTTGGAGTATTGCGTTCTTTGTTTCGATAAGTCTAAGTTTTTTTCTTCTTAATAAAGCTGCGCAAACCATTCCCATAGGTACTGCTTATGCCGTGTGGACAGGCATTGGCGCTGTGGGAACTGTAATGGTTGGAATATTTCTTTTTAAAGAATCTTCAGATTTTTGGCGGTTATTTTTTATTACAACACTTATAGCTTCGATTGCCGGTCTCAGATTTGTTTCGAAATAATTGTTTCACCTTAACTGCCTTGAGCAAGCTGGCTGCCAAAAACTTTTTTCAATAATTCAGTTGTTCGGGCAACAGGGTCTTTGCGTATCTTTTGTTCTTCAAGGGCAACCTGGTAAAAAATACCATCCATTGCCTTTTGGGTTACATAAGCTGTAAGGTCAGTATTTACTTTGGTTAATGAAAACTGGTTATACGCTGCAGTAACATCTCCCCAATATTTTGTTGCATTTGCATTTTTAAGCGCTTTATCAATTACCGGTCTAAACGATTCTGTAAGTTGGGTTGTAGTTTTCCCTTTAAAATAATTTGTTGCAGCAAAGTCTCCGCCTTTTAAAATATTCACTGCATCCGTTATGGTCATTTGCTGAATGGTATTTATAAATATTGCTCCCGATCCTTTTGCAGCATCTTCTGCAGCCCTGTTCATACTAAGGATAGCCTTATCAACTAAACTGCTCATGCCCAGGCTTCGTAAAGTGTTTTCTACTTTTTTAGCTTCTTCAGGAACTAAAATTTTTACCGCCGCATCTTTAAAAAACCCGTCAACTGCCGACAGCTTTTGCGTACCTCTTTCGGTGCCTACCCTCAAGGCTTCCCGTAAGCCGCTTACAATAGTGTTATTTGATAAGGTATCTTTTTTATAAGCCGAAGCAGCATTCAAAATTTTATTAACGGAAGATTTTGAAGATGTATCACCGGTTGCTCTATTGATTAGTCTTTTCAATGTTTGCGCCTGTAAGCTAATAGCAAACATTATTACAAAAGAAGATAATAAGAAGGTTTTTTTCATGTACTGTATTTTGCCCGGTAAGTCAAAAATAGTACCATAAGGCAGCAGAAGCGGTAAACATAGCAGTATGCCCGGTAAACATTAACACTATCACTCTAATGTTTTTTTAACTATAACCATTCCTCATCTTACCTACTTTTGTTTCAACAGATTTATTATGATAAGACTATTAGCAGGAGCAGCAGTTATATTATTAATGGTTGCTTGTAAAAACAATACATCCGACAACGATGACGACTCTGAAGTAACCAATACAGTTCCTCCGCCTGCAAATATTAATTATAGTATTGTTGCTGTTTACCCGCACGATACCGGCTCATATACGCAAGGCTTGCAATGGATTAATGACACGATGTATGAAGGAACAGGGCTTGAAGGACAAAGCCGTTTAATGAAGGTAGATTTACACAGTGGCAAAGCCAATAAATCCATATCCCTTGATCCCGCTTTTTTTGGTGAAGGCATTACTTTTTTAAATGGCAAGATTTACCAATTAACGTGGCAAAGCCATAAGGTGTTTGTGTATGATGCAAAAACCTTTAAGAAGATAAAAGAATTTACATGGAACCATGAAGGTTGGGGCCTTACAACAAATGGCAAAGACCTTATTGTAAGTACAGGAAGCAGTAACTTATACTTTGTAGATCCTGAAACTTTTAAAGAAAAAAATATTATTGGCGTAACGGATAATAATGGCCCTTTAGGTAATATTAACGAATTGGAATATGTAGATGGAGTAGTATATGCCAACATTTATGAGACAGATTCCATTGTAAAAATAGATCCTGCTAATGGTCATGTTATTGGTAAAATAAATTTATCAGGTTTATTGCAAAAATCCGGGAAACCTTACAATCCAGAAACAACGGATGTGCTTAACGGGATTGCATACAATGCCAATAAAAAATCATTTTATATAACAGGGAAAAAATGGCCAGCTTTATTTGAAGTGAAGTTGAATTAGTTGAACTTTGTTATGACTATAAGGGCTTAACACGCAGAGCTTGTCGAAGTGTTGTTCAGCATTAGCACTATGTTCATCAAGGCTTCGACAAGCTCAGCCTGACATGGATATAACAGGGAGTGACATGCTCAATCTATCAAATTTTTGCCGAAAATCATCAATATAATAACCGCACCTTAATCGTTCCCTTTACTTCTTTTAACAACTCCGCAGCCGTACCGGATAATTCCTTATCAATGTCTAATACCACATAACCTATCTCATCATTCGTTTTAAGATACTGGCCTACTATATTAATATCATTGCGCGAAAGTTCGGTATTGATCGCACTTAAGACACCGGGAACATTTTTATGAATATGCAATATCCGGTGCGATTTTTCAACCGGAGGAAGCACTAATGGTGGAACAGTATGAGAGCCGTTACTTATACCCTTCTCTAAGTATTGAAACAATTTATTGCTTACATCTTCACCAATATTTTCCTGCGCTTCTTCGGTGCTGCCACCAATGTGAGGAGTAAGAATAACATTGGAAAGATTTTGTAAAGGCGTTTTAAATTTGTCCCCGTTCTTTTCTGGCTCTACAGGAAAAACATCTATAGCAGCACCACCTAAATGACCATCAGAAAGAAACTTTTGTAAGGCAGGAATATCCACCACCTCTCCTCTCGAATAATTTATAAGTATACAACCTTTTTTAAACAGCTTTAATATATCCTCATTTATCATGTTCTTCGTTCTGGATGTTTCAGGAACATGCAGCGATACCACATCAGCCTCTGCTACCAGGTTTTCCAAAGTTTTTTTATCAACCGCATTGCCTAATGGCAGCTTTGTTTCAACGTCGTAAAAAATAACTTTCATGCCTAATGCTTCAGCTAATACACTTACCTGGCTACCAATATTTCCATAACCTATTATACCTAATGTTTTGCCGCGAAGTTCGTAACTGCCTTTCGCTTCTTTCAACCAAATGCCATTGTGAGCGGCTTTGTTCTTATCGGGTATTCGGCGAATGAGCATTATCGAAGAAGCTATTACCAGTTCGGCTACACTTCTTGTATTGCTGTAAGGCGCATTAAAAACGGTAACGCCACATTTTGTTGCATGCTTAAGATCAACCTGGTTAACGCCAATGCAAAAACAGCCAACAGCCTGCAGTTTAGGGGCTGCCTCAAGTACCCGTTGCGTAACTTTAGTTTTACTTCTGATGCCTAACAGATGAACATTTTTTATAGCTTTAACCAACTCTTCTTCAGAAAGGGCTCCAGGTAGTTTTTGAATATTGCTGTAACCATTACTCTTAAAAAGAGCAACAGCCTTATCGCTTATATTTTCAAGCAACAAAATATTGATCTTTTCTTTTGGGTAACTCGTCAGATCCTTATTCATTAAACCGGTTTTAAAATTGCCGCGAAAATAGGTTATAATATTAGTTTCTAAAAAGTGCATATTTGAGTTTGCATTTGTATAAACTTTTAAAACAAAAGTTTTGTTTAACACCGCATACCTAAATTTTGAATAGATTTATTATCTTCAATAAAATATGAAACAACCTTCTGCTGCCCCCTTTAGAATTTTGATTGCTGATGATGATACGGATGATGTTCAGCTTACACGTGACTGTTTTTACGAGAACAAACTTCCTATACATGTGAATGAAGTTTGCGATGGCCAATATCTTATGGATTATTTAAATGCAATTATCAAAGTTCCTGAAACAAAAAATTTACCCCAGCTTATTCTGCTTGATTTAAACATGCCACGTAAAAGTGGCCTGGAGGTTTTAAAAGAGTTAAAAGAAGACACCGTGCTTTGCCGCATTCCCGTTGTTATTTTCTCCACTTCCAAAGCGCCTAAAGACATTGAAAAGGCTTACGAACTTGGTGCAAGTTGTTTTGTAAATAAGCCGAATACATTAGAGGAATGGTGCGACAAAATGGGCACTTTAGGAAGGTTTTGGATTGAATGTGTAAAGGTTGCAGTTCATTAATTGCCATACTTTATCCACATTTTTTCTATTTACTTAATTAACAATTCAGTTATCATCTTTCCTTTCACATCTCAAAAAAAATACTACCCTTTGCCTTATTTTTACTGCTTCTAAATGTAGCAGGTTGAAAAATTTATTATATATCCTATCCTATGTATTTCTATTGGCATGCAATCAGCCAAAAGCCGCAAGCGACTCATCTTCCGGTCAATCCGGTCAATCTAGTTTTCGAAAGCTTTCTCCATCCGAAAAAAACTATTATATAAACGCATTACATCGCAAGTACGATACCTTGCTGTTAAAACGTGGTTTCAACGGGGCAATCTTAATTGCAAAAAATGGTGAAGTTCTTTTAGAAGATTACCACGGTTATGCTGATATGCAAACAAAAGATACCATTGATACCAGCACCGCCTTTCATATTGCCTCAGTTTCAAAAACGTTTACCGGTATGGCAGTACTAAAGTTGTGGGAGGAAAATAAATTGAACCTTGACGATTCGTTGCAGGTGTTTTTTCCGCAGTTTCCATATCATGGTATAACAGTGAGAATGTTACTTAACCATCGCAGCGGCCTTCCTAACTACGTATATACAATGGCAGCAGATAAAGACTGGCGAAAAAAATTAGCTACTAATGAAGATATGCTGCAATTTTTAACAGAGAAAAAACCAATGTGGTATGGGTATCCAAACAGGGGATTTCATTATTGTAATACCAACTTTGCCTTACTCGCCCTTATAATTGAGAAAGTAAGCGGGCAACCTTTTCCTGAATACATGACTAATACCATTTTCACCCCGCTGGGTATGAAGAATACTTTTGTTTTTTCAATAAAGGATACGGCCAAATATCATCCAAGTTATCAGCCTAACAATGCTGTTTTTCGCCTCGAATCTATTGATTGTATCTATGGCGACAAAAACGTTTACAGCACACCAAGAGATTTGTTTTTGTGGGATAAAGCATTATATACAAATCAGTTTGTAAGAAAAGAAACCTACGAAGAAGCTACAAAACCATATAGTTTTGAAAAACCAGGTACACATAATTATGGTTTAGGATGGCGCATAATGACAATGCCTGACAGCAATAAAATTGTTTATCATAATGGATGGTGGCACGGAAACAATGCCTGTTTTACAAGGTTTCCGCACGATACTGCAACTATCATTATTCTTGGAAATAAGTTTAACCGCAACATTTATGCAGGAACTAAGTTTGGCAGTGTATTCAATAAAAAAACAGGAGAGCAGATACAGGAAGAATAAGCAGGAAGCCAACCCAGAGATTCCTACAACAAGTCAAGGATGGTAAAAAAAGGATGAGTACTTACTTTTTTCTAATAACATAAATAACCGAACTGCACTTACGAATATTTAAAATCGCTTTCAGGTTAGAAACCATACCCACCCAAATAGCTTTTATAAAATTTTCTTTGCCATGCTTATATTTCTCACTCAGCATACTTACATAAAAGCTATCAAACCACATACGCTTAACCGCTTCTAACAAAAACCATTTTTGCTCCAACAAAACCTGCATACTTGCAGGCGAAAAATGATACAGATGACGCGGCACATCATAAGCAGCCCAATGTTGTTTATAAACAGCAGCATCGTAGCTGGTATAATTTGGAACAGCAATAATCAATCTTCCGTTGGGTTTTAAAATACGATGATAGGTTCGCAAATAACCATGCAAATCATGAACATGTTCCAGCACATGCCACATAGTAATGGCATCAAACGAATTACTTTCAAGTTGGTGGAGGTTGGTCAATTCACTTAATTTCAGATCATAGTTTAATAATGCGTTTGCTCTTGCAGTGGTATCAGGTTCAAGTCCTGTAACCTTCCAACCTGCCTGCTGCATGGTATTAGTGAAAGCACCGGTTCCTGCACCAACATCAAGCGAATTGCCACTCTTTAGTCTCGTTACCTTTTGCACCAGGTTTCGCTTACTTTTTAAAGTATGACTTCTTACAATGTGGTAAAGCCGGTTGATTAGTCCCTGCTTTGTATCGCTGTGAGAAACATATTCAGCAGACTGATAATAAGCGCCAATGTTAGCTTCATCAGGAACATTTTGTGTAAAACGGAAAGTACAATTACTGCATTCCCAAATCTCAAACGCTTCTTTTGAAACCGTGTGATCTTTACAAATTAAAACTTTTATTATAGCATTACTGCCACAACACCTGCAACTATCATAAGTAATTTTGCCAATCATAGTAAGGGCACAAAGAAAGTGAAAAGGCGGTTAAAAATGCTTTTGACTGTGCAACTCTTTTTATTATAAATCTATCTTTTCTTTAACTTGTCGGCGCAAAATGAATACGAAGATTTTAAGATGGGGCAATAAGATTAAACAAGCCGGTTTTTATATTCCCTTCACCGTTTACTTTTTTGTTTTTGTAATTGCGGCAGCTTTTAGCTGGCGTGCATTGCATAGTGGTACTATACAAGCCGATAGCGCCTTTGCAGATATTTATACTTTGCTGCTTGATATTGCCTTTTGGTTTTCGCTGGTGATTGTTTTGTTGGCGCTGCTGTCGGTTGTGGTGTCGTTCATTTTCTTTCTCTATTATAAAAGAAAAAAAGGAATAGAATTTCGCATTGCAACCGATCTAAAAGAAAGTGAGCTGCATGACAAACAAACAGTTCGCCTGTTTATTCATCCCGTTCTAAAGCCTTTTTTCGGGTTTATAAAACTTAGGTTTTTATACGATCAAAACAACTTTTCACAAAAGTTCTCTTTACTTGAAAGCAGCAGGCGTAAATTTTTCAGCACAACAATTGAAGGCACTTATCATTGGCCGCTGCCACAGATAAAAGAATACCATGTTGAGAAAGCTATCCTATATTTTGAAGATGTGTTTCAGTTTTTTTCTATTGCAGTTGATCTGCCCGCAAAGAATAACTTCTTTACCCAGCCAACAACAAAAACCGTAAAAGACTTAAAAGTATCTCCACGTAAAACAGAAGAAACCACGACAAGAATTGAAGAGCTTAGAAAAGTGGAAGGTGAACATTTGCACTATAAAAATTTTGAGAACAATGATGATGTAAGACGAATTGTGTGGAAGATATATGCAAAGAACAAGGAGCTGGTGGTTAGAATTCCTGAAATAATGGATCCATATGCCTCGCACATTTATTTGTACGCATCTTTCTACAGCCAGTTTGATACAGAAGGTAACGGACCTGTAGAAGTGCCTTTCTTAAATTATTATAAAACCTTAACCTGGAACATTTACCAAAACCTGGTAAAACAAGGCTTTGAAGTTCGTTATATCCCCGACCATGAAGTGGCAAAAAATAATATGGCCGACGAACAACAATGGGTTAAATACAGCATCAGCACCAGCAAATGGCACCAGTCGAAAGATTTGAAAACGTACGTTAAAACAAGCGATGCCTCGATTGTAGTTATTTCTTCGTTAAGTGATGTTAACGAGGTTAAGGATTTGATTGAAAAGCACGGTCGCGACATTACTTTTATATTTATAAAGCTAATAGAGAGCTTGTTCAAGCCAAATGTCTTTGATTGGGTGCAGTGGGTGTTTGTGCAAAACCAGAAAGACGATATAGAGGTATATAAAAGAGCATGGAGCTTTTCGCCAATGCGGACGAAGATTACGCAGAACGAAAAACAATTGGGTGAGATATTGGAAAAGTATCAAACGCCTGTAGAGTTATAAACGTTCCTGCAAGGATTGTTGTCGCTGCGAGGAGGAACGACGAAGCAGTATGATAAAGCAAGAACAGGCTGATATGATGAAATGGCTACGGAAGGCTGCCAATGACGATAGGTTAGTAAAAAAATTTTAAACAAAAATTAAAAAGCTTCCCTCTCTCCTGATAATTACCGGGATGGAGAGGGGCCAAGGGTGAGGTCAAAATGAATATAGGAAGATTTCATAGCTGGAAAAAAGTAACTGCTCAATTACTGTTGCTGGCATTGCCAACAATAGCTTTGGCTTTTTACTTATTATTTAACGTTAATCATTACTATGCACTGCTGCAAAACAGATGGTTTGAGCAGGGGATATATTTTGTTGCCGGCATAGTAACAGCAATCATTTTTTATGGTTATCGTTTTCGTTTTATTACTACTGCCTTACTGCTGTTCGGTATTTACTTTATTGTTTATAAACTGCTGGGAAGCATTACTGTAGGTGAGTTTGACGCATTTTTTGTTTCAATCAGGTTTTTAATTTTCACGCTGCTTTTCTCTGCAGGTTGGTTGGCAGGTTATGGATTTTCACGGTCAAAATATTTTACTATCATCTGGTCGGTTTTTTTGCTGGCCATGCAGGTTATTGTTGTAAGTAAAACTACCGACATTACGGCTAATTCACTCATTGCAGCTTTTGCTCCGGTATTGTTATATAGCTTTTATATTATTTATACTGCTGAGCTTATTCGTAACATGAATGAAGATGAGCAGGGTTTCGGCTGGTTCATTACAAAACGCTTAGCAGGGTTTTTAGCATTATCACTTGTTGTACTTTTTAGTTTGCTGTTGATCTTTCAGAAAGAGTTTAAAGCAATCGAGCACAATTGGGGCGGCATGGGTGGTGGAAAAGATAAGGGTGGCAGAGAAAGCATGACTAAACAGAACAGGGACGGCAGCCTGAGCAATAAAGACCAGATGAAACTTACCAGCTCGCTGAGTAAAGACAAACGACTTGTTTTTGTTGCCAGGCTTGATAATTATTTTCCTGACGGCAAAACGCCTAATCCTTTATACTTCACGTCAACTTATTACACTAAGTTTGATACCACTACCCAAACTTTTGAAGAAGATAAAAGCGTTCCCTACAACGATCTTTTTAGTCCTGATCCTTCAAGGATACCGTTGTACTTTGTAAAAACAGATTCGAATGCTGTTCGTAATACAATGGCCACACTTAACAGGAAGATTGTTTCTGCCGATATTTATAAAGTTGTTCTTTCACCTAAGGAATTTATTGCTCCGTCAACAGCCTTTTTCTGCCAGCCTATTCCGGTAGAAGGTGCATATAAAAATCAATTCAAAAGCGCTTACCGGGCAAAAATGTGGGTAAGCGATCTGAACAGCGCATACTTCATTTACAACCCGGCCGGAAATAAAAGTTTAGAGGGTTTTCAACAGCAACGCTTTGAGCAGTTGCGCAACTCCAATTCGTACCAGCGCCTGGATAAAAAGTTTATGGATTACTATACTTTCATGCCGGCAAATGAAGAGTATAACCGCATAAAAGAACTGTCGCAGCGATTAACAAAGAACGCTAAAACCCCTGTTGATAAAATGATAGCCATCAGGGATTTTTTTACCAGCAAGGATGAATTTGGCCAGCCTTTATTCAGGTACAGCGATAATCCCGGCATTCCAGGCTTGCCAAGTGCAAGTAAACTAAACTACTTTTTGTTCGAAAACAGAAAAGGATACTGCGCCTATTATGCAGGCGCTACCTTGTTTATGTTACGTGCATTAGGCATACCAAGCCGCATTGCGGCGGGATTTTTAACAGTTGACAGAAGCAGCAAAAATCCCGGCTGGTATTGGTTTTACGCCGACCAGGCACATGCATGGGTTCAACTTTTTTTTCCGGGATATGGATGGATAGATTTCGATACCACAGTGCCGGATGTTAATACCCAACAATCACCTCAGCCTGATGGAACACCGCCAATGAATACACAACAGGCATTATTGGTTGCAAATGGCGAGGCAGTAAGCGTAGATACCACAGCAAAAAGAGCTACAATGAAGGTTACAAAGCTGTTGTATCATGATGAAGAAATACCAACAACATTGCCTAAAGATCTTTTCATGGATGTGTCTATAGCAGCAATTACAAAAGATACAGGCGCAGGTAAACTAAGCGATGTAAAACCCGGAACAAGCATTGTAGCCGTTTCGTATGCTGAGGTGCTTAAAAATATTGAAGCTAATGAAATGGACAGCGTTGGTTCGGTGATCAATAAAATTCCCAAGCCTGCACCCATTGACGAGATTAAAATAATGGAGACCGAAGAGCAGAAGAAAGAACGTGAAAAGCTGGAGGCTAAACCTGCGCAACCTTTCGATTGGGTAAGAGCATTATGGATTACTTTAGCAGTTATACTTGGTTTCATACTGCTTGTTTTTGCATCGCCGTGGTTAATATGGCAATACTTAAATGCTAAGGCAAAGAGCAACAAAAACCCAGGAGCGAATGCTTACAATATTTATAATGCAAGTATGTATTATTTAAACCAATTGGGTTTCATAAGAACTAATCAAAGCCCCCAGCAATTTGCAGAAACGGTTGACAAACACTTCGGTTCTAACTTTAATAAGTTTACAAACATGTACCAGAAAATTAAATACAGCACGACTCCTTTATTAGCCAACGAACAAACTTTGGTACAGCGTTTTTACGAACCCTTCAAACACCAGGTAAAAGACAAGGTTCCTTTTAAAACAAGGTTCAGCAGGTTTTTAAACATTTATAATACCCTGCATTACTTTACAAAATCAAAAATCAGCTAAGCAATGGAGCAAACCATAACAGAACAAAATATACAGATAGATGAGGCTTTGGAGAATATTCAAAAGCTGGTAGAAAATATTGAAACGGTTATACGTGGAAAGCGGATGCAAATTCAGTTCATCCTTACTGCCTTGCTTGCCAAGGGACATATTTTAATGGAAGATAATCCTGGAACAGGCAAAACCGTAATGGCAAAAACACTTGCGCAAAGTATTTCGGGCAGAAGTAATGAAGGCGGCGTTATTTTTAAACGCATCCAGTTTACGCCTGATCTTTTACCAATGGACCTTATTGGCTCTCATATTTTTGATGACGTAAAGAAAGAGTTTATCTTCAAGAAAGGCCCCTTATTTTGTAATGTTCTGCTGGCTGATGAAATAAACCGTGCTTCTCCAAAAGTGCAGTCAGCTTTGCTCGAATGTATGGCGGAACATCAGATAACTATGGGCGAAGCTACTTACCCGCTTGAGAAAATGTTCTTCACCATTGCCACACAAAACCCTGTAGAAATGGAAGGAACCTATCCCCTTCCTGCCGCACAGTTAGACCGCTTTTTTATTAAGATAATTTTTGGATATGTGGATGAAGAAACCGAATTGGACATATACAACAACTATCTCGGCATAGCAAACAATCTCAACAATATTCATCAGGTATTAAGCATGGAAGAAATTTTATTTCTACAGGATGAAACAGAAAAAGTTTATGTGCACGAAGAGATCGTAAAAGCAGTAAGAAATATTATTTGGGACACACGCCGCCACCAGGACATTGTGTTAGGAGCTTCAACACGAAGTGGCATTACCTTCTTAAAATGCCTGAAAGCTTTTGCTTTGGTTAACGGCCGAACTTTCGTTACCGAAGATGATCTTCAAAAGTTAACGCCTGCCGTTCTCGATCACCGGCTTATTTATCGTAATAAAGATGCAAAAGCTAAATCGCTTGCCGCCATTTTAAATAAGGAAATGGACAGGCTGAGTAAGTTGAAGCTTAGTTAGGGCAAGATAACATTTGACAGCTGCGATTAGCAAGTGATCTCAAATAATAAGAGGTAATATTTAATGTTCAATAATCAAGGATTAATATTCAAATTTAAATTATTAGTCGTCCGTTGTCTGTGGTCGGTGGTCTTTTTATTGCTTGCGAATACAGCGTTTTCACAAGAAAGTGCAAAGCAAGCAGCACGTTACGAGATTGATGCAAAGCGTACCGGTATAAATCCTGTAGATAAAGATGCTTTGCCACGCAGCCGCGAATTTATTAGATTAGATAGCACTTACTATGTTGGCTACATGCTGGAGGGAACATATAAGTTGGAAAAAAGCAGTGATTACTTTGGTTTTAAAAACTCAATTCCCCCGCTTAGAAAAGCTTTTATTTTGTTTGAAAAAGATTATGGCATAAACCTGAGAACCGTTTTCAATTCGCCGCAGGCCTATATGGCATCGATGACGCGTTATGTTGATTTTCTTCAACTTGCCAACTCTTTGAAAGAATCTTATGACAACCTCGAAATGGCTGACAGTGTAATGTGGGTGCTCGATCGCGTTGCAAGCTATAACTTTCCTAAAGAACATTTACCTATCGAAACTACAAGGGCATGGACATTTCATCGCAACCGTTTCTTTACATCAGAAAAATTTTCTTTTCTGAAAAATTCCGTTGAAGACAATGAAAAGATGGCTTTTGTACATTGTTATTATGCGCTTACTAAAATTGATATAAATGAGCCCCGCAATAACCTATGGTACGGACCCGGGCAGGCAGAATCGGATCGACTGAATGTGTACCATTATCTTGCTTTGTTGCATGCTTACAATAAGAACTACGACAGCAGCGAATACTATTACGAGCGCCTGGCAGAGTCAGGCACCGTTTCGTGGAATAACTACGGCAACATGAAGCATGAGGTAGGTGAATTGGGCGTAGCAATCGAATACCTGAACCGGGATAAGTATAAGTATTTTCAAAAAGTGCTTCGCGAGCCTTATTATTATCTGCCTATGCTGCACGTTTATGGCGGGCGAACAAAAGAGGCAATGGCAATGTGTAAGGAAGCTATACAAATGGCCGGCTCTACTCCCGGTTTTGGCTGGTACAATATTGCCTTGGGAAGAAGTTATTTATATGACGGCCAGCTGGATAGTGCCGAATATGTACTGCGAAAAGCAACTGATTTTAGAGAGATACATATCGGAACAACCCTTACACAAAGCCAGTACGAGTTTGCTATAAACATGCTTAAACTGCAATTAACTGAAAAGAAAATTGCTCTGGTCAAGTTTGCTGATAAAGGCTGGTGGTATTCTCCAACTGCATTGTATAAAGTTGCCGCGCTTAAAATTCAGAAGATACTGATGCAGTACGTGCTTATTAACCAATTGTCGGCAAATCCTGAAAGAGACCGCACTGTTTATGACCTGTTTTGCGGCGAAGGCACTACCACTTTTGATGAAGCTTATTACCTGATCAAAGATTTTAGCCCGGCTTATTTTATAAAAAAGTATGAGAACTACCAAAAGACAGATCCGCGTAAAAATTTACAACGGTATTTTAAGTTGTTTACTTATCAAATGGAATGGGCAGGCAATGATGAACGCGAAGCGTTCGAAGGTTACCAGCAATTGATACAAGAAGTTCAACTTGATAAAACAAACGAAAAATTATTTTTAGCGCGATTATATGAAGGCTTATCAAAAGGCAATGATGAATACGGCAATCAAAGAGATCATGATTTTTACAGCAATGCTTTATATGAAGCCTACCCGCAACTGGTACCTTTTACCGGCATACAGTTAAAAATGAAATTAAACACCGGAGGTGTTGATGATGATAACACTGAAAAAGTTTTGCAGGAAATTAAAGATTGCAATATTGATTGGACAAACGATGCCGATGCAACTACGGCTATCGCAAATATTAATTTTAGCAAACGGGGAGATAAATACGAAGCTACCATTAACGTAAAAAGCGGCACAGATAAAAGCATTGTAAGCAATGAAAAAATGGTTTTCAAACAAACAGAAGGAGCAGGTAAAGAACTGGCACTTCGCTTATTTGGTAAGAGCGGGGCTGAAGTATTTGAGAAGATTGATGCGGGCAATTAAAAAGATTACCTGCTATTTGCATCACTATATTTTTTAACAAATTGTAGCAGTGTACAACGGGAAACTTCATCGTTGGTGCTGCACACCAGGAGAAATCTTATTCATTGGCAGAGGTGTTGTTCACTTTGAAGTTTAGTATCTTTGTCCGGTAAATGACATTTTACGAAAAATATCCGCAGTTAAAAGAAAGGGCATTCCTTACAGAAATGCTTACCCAAACTGTATTCGCTACAATGTCTCTGGAAGACCAACAAGTTCCTAAAGAGAAGGTTCAGGAAATTGTTTTGTCTTTGCTTTCTAATGAAGAGTTAGAAAGGAATAAGCTCAACGGAAATCAAATTCCTTAACGGCTCTACGTCTCCTTTATCAGCCGCTTTCATTGCATCAATATAAACTTTACGGCTTTCACCTTCACAATAATAAAGTACCAATACGGATTATCGCTTTCATAGGATTTTCACACACAGGTTTTTATATTCTCATGTTCCATCCCTACCACAAACGTCTTGGGCACCAGTCGCCATACTTGTTGCCTAATAAAAACCCAACAACAATTTCATGTGTACCACGACTAACTGTATTTAAACCTGAAGTAGTTATATCGTAAGCATATCCAACATTAAAGGTGTTGCTTACATTTATGCCTACCATGGCAGCAAAGCCATCTTTATAACGGTAACTGGCGCCTCCCCATAAAAAGTCCTGGTATTGGACCTTTGCATTAATATCAACACCTATTGGTGTAGGGCTTACATACTTAACTAAAGTGCTTGGAAGAAAACTAATATCATCAGAAAACTGGAAGCGGTAGCCGGCAGTTAAAAAGGTATGCGGCACTAACTTGCCACCGGTAAGCGTAACAGAATCTCCGGTAAATTTAAGCTTCGATGGAATGATTTGCTGCATTGCTAACCCAACAAAATAATCTGCGGAATACAACCACAAGCCGGCATTAATATCGGGGCTTAGCCTGTTTAAATAACCGTTTCCGGCAACTGCAGGATCAACAGGAAACTGGGCGCCAAAGTCGAGTTTCCCTGCATTCAAGGTCATGTTCTGAATTCCGGCAGATATGCCCGCAGCTAAACTTGTCCGGTTAGAAATCCCTATGTGATAGGCATAAGTGCCATAAGCAGCAAAGCGGTTAAGCGGTCCGGTTCTGTCGTTAATCATAGTAAACCCAACGCCTCCATGAGAGTCGGGTGTTGTATAATCCCTCCAATAAGCATTTCCCCTCGGGTTCTCGCCACTTGCATGAAAACTGGTAGCTGTCTCACGTTCGTAATCACTCTTCTTTAAAGGCCCGTGAATAGTGAGATAAGTAGTAACCGGCGCGCCCTGTAAACCTACCCATTGATGACGATGACTGATCTTTACATCAGTATAATTTTCTATTCCTGCAACGGCAGGATTGATAATATAATTATTGAGAATGTACTGTGTATAATGAGGCCGCTGTTGCGCAAAAGAGACAACAACGACAGAACAAAAAATTAAAACAGTAAACAGGTGCCGAATTTTCATTTTCTAAAATTAGGGGAATTAAAGCTAAAACATATTCAACAGCCTTTATTGCAAAATGATAATAAATATTTGCAGCACCCGCCCTGGTTAGAATATTATTTATAAGAGCAGGCAGTACCTCGTCAGTTGTAACTCCTGATCATTGTATTGGATTGTTATTTACCACCAACCAATCATTATTATCCCAAACTAATTCTTCAATTCTAAGTTTTGATTTACCAGTGTCTTTTGCATCATAACCATGAAATATTATATAGTCTTTACTATCGAAAGTGCAAACTGCATTATGCCCTACTCCATACCAATCCTTATCGCCTTCCAACACCTTTGAACCTCCGCCGTTAATCATTGCGGTACCGGATTTATCTATATATTGACCCGTTACTTTTTTTGATCTTCCAACGATAATCTTATACGTACTGTTTACTCCTTTACAACAATAATCAATAGATGCAAAAAGGTAAAAATATTTTCCTTTCTTAAAAATGAACGGAGCTTCTATAGCATTTCCGCCTGCATCTTTAGGATTGTTTTCAACTGCAGGAGGATTATCTTTTTCAGAACTAATCTTTGCGGAATTAAGATTTTTACTGTATTTTGATTAATTTGCCCTTTACTACAAATACAATTATTATATGATTAAGCTACAGGTAATTGGTAATCTTGGTAAAGATTGCGTGGTAAATAATGTGAATGGCAAAAGTGTAATAAATTTTAGTGTTGCACATACCGAAAAATTTAAGGATGCACAAGGGCAGCAAAAAGATAAAACAATATGGGTTGAGTGTGCTTACTGGACAGATCGTACAGCCGTTGCGCCTTATCTTAAAAAAGGCACAATGGTATATGCAGAAGGAACGCCTGACATTCGTACTTATACTACCGCAGACGGCAGACCCGGAACTTCGTTAAGCTTAAGAATAATGTCTGTTCAATTATTGGGCGGCCGTGGAGATAACCAGGGTGGTGAAGGTTCTTCTTATCAGCAGCAACCAAATAATCAGCAAAGCTCACGAAGCAATATCCCAGCTTCCGACATAACAGAACCAATGGATGATCTTCCTTTCTAAAAGAGAATTTTTATAAGGTAGGCTTTTATAAAATTTATGGGATTGGTATATGCAGCTATCGAATTAATCAATGGAGAAGACATTGTTTGGGCTCGGCGTGGCATCATCGAAGCGGACGAAATAAAACAGATGTATATTCAATGCACTTGCAATCCGTTTTACAAACAAGAGCAGCACCTGTAGCGCAATGGTTTACCCGTAAACTCTGAACCTCTTTTAGGCGCCTATATCTTTAGAAGATATGAATGTTTTGATCCATCCTTTAAAACAGGAGTTAATAGTTAACCCTGATCATCCATATTTTGAACAAATGAAGAAGTAAGGCAAAACTTATACTTTGGTTAAGCTATAAACAAGGCTGCAAATAAGGTATCGGCTTTTTTATCATAACCTTTTAGCAATTCCATTTTTACTAATGTTAGCCCTAACTGTTTTTGTATAAACTCAACAACTTCTTCATTTTCCTTTTTAAAAACAGAACAGGTTATATAAAGAAGATGCCCGCCCTTTTTAATAAACGGAATTACATTGGAAGCAATTTTCATTTGAAGATGGCTGTAGCGTGTTATCTCTTCCGGTTTAAAAAAAAATAGTTGTTCAGGGGTTCGGCTCCATGTTCCTGATCCGCTGCAGGGAGCATCACATATAATGAGGTCGTAAAGTTGATTGGTTGATAGGTTGATAGGTTGAGAAGGGCCGGGGCTTTGAGAAAGATCGGCAACAAATGAACGATAATTTTTAATGCCTGCCTCTGCTAAACGATTATTGAGTTTATGAATGATTGATGGTCTTATGTCAGAAACAGTAAGTTTTATTCCGGGAATAAGATCGTAAGCCAGAATAGATTTTCCACCGCTTGCCGCACAACAATCCCAAACTTTAGTTGACGGATAATAGTTGACAGATGACAGAAGTTCGCCAACTTTTTGAGAGCTCAAATCCTGCACTGCATACTCACTGTTTATATGGAATGTATTTTCGAGCTTCGTTCCGTTTTCGAAGGCAAGGCAGCTATTGGTTATTTGCCTGAAAGGAACATTTGTTTTATTCAATTTCTCCTTTACAAGTTGTTCTTTTCCCGGTCTTATTCTAATAAAAAGATCAGGCTGAATGAGGTGAGAGAGATTGAAAGACTGCTTGTCAATTTCATCATTCAAATCTTCCTGCCAGGGAAAGATTTCTGAAATTTTTTGCTGAAACTTTTCTTCAATAGAAGTTACTCGCTTGTCTATATCATTATGCCAATTTGATAACAAATCTTCCGCAAACAAAACTTTCCACTCTTCAGAACCAGATAAAAACAAAGCTGCTTTTATTCGAGCTTCTGCACCAATGTTTTTCAAAAAGTGCCCCAGCCGGAAGTAAGCATAACATAAGTGGCTAATAAACCTTCTATCTTTTGACCCATACTTTTTCTCAATAGAAAACTTATTTTTTAAGTAGTGATGCAACGGTACGGAGCCATCATATTCTTCAAGTAATTGTACTGCTGTTTTTATGTATTGTGCTGCATACTTCATATACAAAAATAAATGCCGCTTTTGTTTAAGCGGCACTATTGTTTATAGCAGAGTTGTTTGGTATAAACTATAATTCAAGTAAAGTTTTTACAGGGTCTTTTCCGAACAACAATAACTCAGGTGTTTCAAGCAATTCTTTTACTCTCACCAAAAAACTTACACTTTCCCGGCCGTCAATAACTCTATGATCGTAGCTAAGTGCCACATACATCATTGGTTTAATAACTACCTGCCCGTTTATGGCCATTGGTCTTTCCTGTATTTTATGCATACCAAGTATGGCGCTTTGCGGAATATTGATAATTGGTGTTGACATAAGCGATCCAAACACGCCGCCATTGGTAATGGTAAATGTGCCGCCCTGCATTTCTTCCATGCTTAATTTATTCTCTCTTGCTTTGGTTGCAAGCTCAACTACCTTCTTCTCTATCTCAGCCATGCTAAGGCTTTCTGCATTTCTTATTACCGGAACCACCAAACCTTTTGGCGCGGAAACAGCAATGGAAATATCGCAGTAATCATGAAACACCAAAGAGTCTCCGTCAATATAAGCGTTTACTGAAGGCCATTCCTGCAAAGCATAACAAACTGCTTTAGAAAAAAAACTCATAAAGCCGAGATTAGCGCCATGCTTTTCTTTAAACTTATCTTTAAACTGCGTTCGTAAAGCCATAATGCGGCTCATATCCACTTCGTTAAAAGTAGTGAGCATGGCAGTGGTATTTTTAGCTTCAACCAGGCGGCGGCTGATTGTTTTACGCAGATTGCTCATCTTTTCTCTGCGCTCATTGCGGCTGAACAACTCCTGCCCATCGGTAGCTTTTTTACCGGGGTGTGATAAAGCTTCCAGCACATCACTCTTTAAAATTTTGCCGCCGGCTCCTGAAGGTATGATTGCAGAAGTCTGAACTTTTTTATCAGCTATCATTGCTGCTGCAAGGGGCGAAGCTTTAATATCGTTTGTAGGTGCTGGTTGTTGCTTGATGGGTACCGGTTGCTGGTTGCTGGTTACTGGTATTTGGGAACCGGAAACCGGTAACGGTGTATCACCAACTGCAACATCAGTGTCGATAGTAGCTATTACATCTTTTATTTTAAAAACATCACCTTCCTTTGCTTTTACAGATAATTCGCCGGCTTGTTCTGCATTCAATTCAAAAGTTGCTTTTTCGCTCTCCAGTTCGGCAATTACCTCATCTCGGTTTACAAGGTCGCCGTCTTTTTTAATCCATTTAACCAAGGTAACCTCGTTTATCGATTCTCCAACTGTAGGAACTTTTACTTCAATAACACCTTTGCCCACAGGGTTTCCGGTTGCAGGTTGAGGGTTTTGGGCTTCCGGTTGCTGGTTTCCGGTTTGGGGTTTCAGGTTTTCGGTTGCAGGTTGAGGGGTGGAACTTTCGGGCGGGTTACTTGTTCCTGCTTGCTGGTTAAGTGTTAGCTGTCGTTGGTTGTCCGTTGGCGTTTGTTGTTGGTTGCCTGTCTCTACCGGCGTCTGGGAACTGGTAACCGGCAACTTTCTTTCTGCAGCCTCATCAATTTTAGCAAGCACATCGCCAATGTTCAAGGTATCTCCTTCTGCAGCATTTGTTTGCAGGATACCTGCTTTTTCTGCGTTTACTTCAAAGGTTGCTTTTTCACTTTCAAGCTCTGCAAGCACCTCATCTCTTTCTACCCAATCCCCGCTTTTTTTTACCCATTTTACCAGTGATACTTCAGTAATAGACTCCCCTACTGCTGGAACTTTGATATCAATCATTTGATTTTTATTGAAATTTCTCTTTAATTATCGCAATCAGTAATTGTTATGACAGGCTTATATATTTAAGAAGTCGTCTTGGTTCATATTCATTTAAATATTAAAGGCAGTTTCAATAATTTCGGCTTGCTCCTGGGCATGCACTTTTGAATACCCCGTAGCAGTTGATGCACTTGGCTGCCGGCTTATAACGCCATAATTTATGCCTCTTAAATTCATTTGTAAAAAACTCGCCGACCCCATGTTTAAAGGCTCCTCCTGTACCCAAAACCAAGTGGCTTGATTGTATTTTTTATACAGCTCATCTAACTGATTTGTTGGTAATGGATATATTTGTTCGAGCCTTAAAAGCGCTACATCTTTCCGGTTTTCTTTTTGTTGTTTTTCGGCAAGGTCAAAATAGATTTTTCCGCTGCAAAAGAGAACTTTCTTTACATCTTCCGGCGGCCCGGCAAAACTGTCATCTATTACTTCTTTAAAACTGCCACTTGTAAACTCATTCATTTTACTGTAGCTGCCGGGGTGACGAAGATTTGCTTTTGGTGTAAATACCACCAAAGGCTTTCTAAAAGGCCATGCAAGCTGCCGGCGTAGTGCATGGAAGAAGTTTGCAGCAGTTGTTATGTTTGTAATAACCCAGTTGTACTCTGCACACATTTGCAAAAACCGTTCGACACGTGAACTGCTATGCTCGGGACCCTGGCCTTCGTAACCATGCGGAAGTAACATTGCTAACCCACTCATTTGCCTCCACTTTGTTTCGCCCGAACTTATAAACTGATCTACCATTGCCTGTGCAGTATTAAAAAAATCTCCAAACTGAGCTTCCCATAAAACTAATGTATTGGGATTAGCAATAGTATAACCATATTCGAAACCAAGCACCCCAAACTCGCTTAACAAAGAATTATAAATACGAAATTGCCCCTTCGCATCAGGTATTTTACTTAATCGGTTATAGTTTTCATCTGTTTCTTCGTCTCTTAAAACTGCATGACGGTGCGAAAATGTACCACGCTTAACATCCTGGCCGCTCATGCGCACATCTTTTCCATCAACCAGTAAACTTGCATAAGCCATAAGCTCGCCTGTTGCCCAGTCAACAGCATTATTATTTTCAAACAATTTCACTTTATCCTGCAGAAGTTTGTCAATTTTCTTCAATGGTTTAAAACCTTCCGGAATAGTCATTAAACTCGAAAAGATGCTTTTGAACTGGATTTCAGTAATAGCTGTAACTGGCGACTGGTTAAAATCTGCAGCAGTAGCTTTCCGTAAATCCTGCCACCACAATTCGGGTGTTTGATATTTATAAGGTAAAGGATGTTGCTTTATTTCATCTAATCTTTCCTGCAGATCGGCCCAGAACTTCTTTTCCATTTCTTTTGCCAGTTCCGCATCTATTGATCCGTTGTCAATTAGTTGCTGGTTATATACCTCACGCGGATTAGCATGCTTTTCAATTATTGCATACAACTTTGGCTGGGTATATTTCGGATCGTCGCCTTCGTTATGGCCATGACGGCGATAACAAACCATATCAATAAATACATCGCTGTTAAATTGCTGGCGGTAACGCGTTGCTATGTTTACACATTTTACCACCGCTTCGGGATCGTCTCCGTTCACATGAAAAACCGGCGCCTGTACCATTGCTGCTAACGAAGTACAATAGTCAGAAGTACGTGCATCATCAAAATCGGTTGTAAAACCAATCTGGTTATTAATTACGAAATGAATGGTTCCGCCGGTGTAATAACCTTTCAATCCACTCATTTGCAATACTTCATATACAATACCCTGGCCGGCAACAGAGGAATCACCATGAATAAGTATTGGCAAAATTCTGTCGTAATCGCTATCATATATAACATCGGCCTTGCTTCGTGCAAAACCAACAACAACAGGGTTAACCGCCTCAAGATGGGAAGGGTTTGGACAAAGCTGAAGATTTACTTTTTTGCCATCCTTAGTAGTATGCTCGCCCCTGAAACCCATGTGATACTTTACATCGCCGCTGCCCATAGTGGTATCGGGGATGGCCGTGCCTTCAAACTCGGTAAATATTTGCTCGTATGTTTTACCTAAAATATTAACCAACACATTTAAACGCCCGCGGTGAGCCATACCTATCACAACTTCCTCTACACCGCCATCGGATGCGGTATTGATGATAGCATCAAGTGCTGCAATGGTTGTTTCGCCGCCTTCGAGGGAGAACCTTTTTTGTCCTATATATTTTGTATGCAAAAACTTTTCGAAGATCACCCCCTGGTTAAGCTTTTCAAGAATACATTTTTTCTCTTCAAGGCTAAAGGGTTTATGAAAACCTGTTTCTACTTCAGTACCGAGCCATTCTATCCGTTCCTGGTCGTTAAGGTTCGAATATTCTACACCTACTGAAGTGGTATAGCATTTCTGCAAATGTGCTATTATGTCTTTAAGCTTTGCATCGGGCATCCCAATTACCTTACCTGTTTGAAAGTTGGTTTCAAGGTCTGCATCTGTCAGTACGAAACTTTCAAGAGAGAGGTTTGCACGACGGTCTTTTCTTTCACGAATGGGATTTGTTTTGGCAATCAGGTGGCCTTTTTTGCGGTAGGCCTGAATTAATTGATATACGCTCAACTCTTTTTGTAAATTCTGCATATCAACCTGTTGGCCATCAGTTGGTTGTTTTACATCTGCTTCCTGCTGTTTAGCATCTGTTGCCTGTTGTCCTTCTTTATCAGGTTGTTTTCCCTCTTTTGGCTGTTGCCCTTCTGCAATAAATTGTTTGCTATCTGTTGCATATTGTCCGTTTTCGGCAGGTTGCTTACCATTTGTTGGCTGCCCTTTTACCAGGCCGTTACTAATTGCAAAATCAAAGCCTTCAAAAAACTTTCTTAATTCCTGGTCAACACTTTCGGGGTTAGTAACAAAATCGTGGTATAAGTTTTCAATGTAAGCGGGGTGCGAGCTTGTTATGTAAGAAAAATCTTTCATTTAAAAGATATTTGTCTTTAGTAGAATTATTGCAAATATCGGGCATTGATGGCAGAAGTATAAAGGAAAATTTGAGTAAATATTTAAGGAGGTGTTAGAAGGAATAAGTTATTTCTTACGTTTAAAACAAGCTGATAGACCTTTTAATAGAAATTTCCGTCATTTACTAATAACTTTCTTTAAAATTTGTATTTCTTCTATACAACGCTTACCTTTGCCGTCCTTTAAAAAGAAAAAATTATGGCAAACCATAAAGCTACAAAGAAAGATGTGCGGCAGGCAGCAAAGCGTAGAGAGCGTAACCGTTACTATGGCAAAACAACCCGTAATGCTATCCGCGACATTAAAGAAGTGAAAGAAGTTGGCGCTTTTACAGAAAAGTTACCCTTAGTAGCCTCAATGATTGACAAATTAGCTAAGCGTGGAATTATTCATAAGAACAAAGCAGCTAACTTAAAAAGGAAGCTCGCTAAAAAAGTTCCTGCTGCAGCAACTGCTTAGTATAATTTCTGTTATAAAAGATTATCAAACCTGCAAAATAAGCAGGTTTTTTATTGCAACTCAAGGGGAAAGAAAACAGTAAAACGATTAATATTATTTTCTATTGACTTGTAACTAATGATGCCTTTATGAAGGGTGACAATTCTTTGTACGATTGATAAACCTAATCCAAACCCTTTTTTATTAATAGAATTCTCGCCTCTAAAAAAAGGAATAAATAACCGCTCCTGCTCATGCGTTGATAATTGTTTCCCGGTATTATCAAAGAGCAATGTTATCCCGGTTTCATTTGCATCAATTGTAACTTTTACCTTATAATCCTCAGAATACTGGCAGGCATTTTTTAAAAGATTCTGAATAGCAGATCTTATCAGGGATTCGTTTCCTTTTATTTTCAGGAATTCGTCCTTTTCGGGCACTTCAATAAAATCAATAGCAATTACAGCCCGTGGCCAAAGTTGTTTTACAAAATCCATTGCTTCGTATAAAACTTCATCAATTCTCAAGGAACTCCAATCTTTCAGGTAAGTTATTTTCTCGTACTGAGAAAGAATTAAAAGAGCATTCATCAGGTTTATCATATCCTGCTGGTCTTCCTTTAGCGATTGTAAGATTTGCCGGTAATTTTCAGGAAGAAGTGGCTTACTTAATGCCGCTTCTGTTTGCAAAAGCATATTTGCCATTGGAGTTCGTAACTCGTGCGAAGCGTGCTGTACAAAATTTTTACGCATTTCAAAAGCATGTTCTAAACGATCGAGCATAGCGTTAAAATTCTTTGCTATTTGCGAAACTTCATCCTGGCTTTTTCCTGTTCTTACTCTTTCGGTAAGGTTCCTTTCATTAATCTTCTGCATTTGCTGCTGAAGATTTTCAAGCGGTTTCATAATTTGCTTAACGTAGAAAAAAGCAAGCAGGCCACTTAATAAAAGTCCGCCCACAACCGAAAAAGCGAGAATAAATTTTAAATTATCAATTTTACGACGACCATAAACATCGGTAGCTGAAGCTAAAACATAATAGGGCTGCCCCTGCCCTTTTATATATAGCATCACCGTTTCGCGTTTACCTTCAGTATAGCTATATTCTTTATTTTTAAGGGTAAGCCCAAAAAATTTAACAGGAATTGCAGGGTAACTGAAATTTGGGGTACTGTATAAAATATTGAAGGAAGAATCGAAGATGCGAATATTTTGCTCCGGCAAGGATGAAGAGGCAATCAGGTTGATTTCTTTAATGATTTCAGATGGAGGTTGCGGGCGCTTAAAAAATAATTGTGCGGCTTCTTTTGCCTCGTTTTTTACTCTTTTAAAAAATTCATCTTTCCTGAAATTCTCATTAAGAATAAAAATAGAAACAGATGAGATCATCAAAATGATGAACACAAATAAGCTGAAAAGTAAAGCAATACGAAGCTTAAGGTTCATGAAATTATAACTCCTTTAAAAAATATCCGAAACCAGGTTTTGTATGGATAAGTTTGGTGTCGAAAGGTTTATCAATTTTATTTCTAAGAAAACTAATATATACCTCAATGGTATTAGTACCTGTATCAAAACTTAGTCCCCAGACTTTCTCAAGAATTTCCTGTTTCGAAATTACTTTGCCTTTCGATTTTGCCAACAGTGCCAGCAGGGCAAACTCTTTAGCGGTAAGGTTAATGTTGGTGCTCCCTTTTGTAACTGTTTTATCTAAAAGATCGATCTCCAAATCTCCTACCGTAAGTTTTTCGCCTGCTTCTGCTCCTGTTTCCGAGCGCTTCAAAAACACTTTTATCCGCGCAAACAGTTCATTAAAGTGAAAAGGCTTTACAATATAATCATCGGCGCCTAAATTAAAAGCATCCATTTTATCCTGTATCTCGCCAAGCGCTGTTAGCATTATTATAGGAATATTGTTTTTTATTCCTCTGAATTCTTTACAAAGTGCAAGCCCGTTCTTATACGGAAGATTTACATCAAGCAACACCAGCGAGTAAGTGTGCTGCTGAAATAACTTTTCAGCTACCAGTCCATCGTAGGCCACATCAGTAGGATAACCCTGCCGCGTAAGTTCTTCCTGAATAATCTGCCCTAACTTTGGTTCATCTTCCGCTAATAATATCCGGTGGTTGATTTCCATTATTTTTAATGAAATTATAAGGGAAAATTAATGAAAAAAGTTATCGTAATTGCATACATTTTATTTTTGGGTTTAAAGGCAGTCTCGCAATCTATAATAACGCCTTTTGAAAAATGGAACGGAAAACGAACTGCTACCTATTTTGAATGCATCAGGTATTATGAAATGCTCGATAAACAGTTTCAAAGTATTTCAATAAAATTATTTAATACAACGGATGCAGGTTATCCTTTACACCTTGTTTTATTTTCTGCAGATAACAACTTCGATATAACTAAATGGCAAAAGGACAAAATAGTCATTTTAATAAATAATGGAATACATCCGGGAGAACCTGATGGAATAGATGCAAGCATGATATTGTTGCGCGATCTGGCTTCAGGAAGAATTGCTGCTCCTAAAAATGTAGCGCTTGGTTTTATAGCCGTTTATAATATTGGCGGCGCTTTAAACCGCAATAGTTTTTCGCGGGTAAACCAGCAGGGACCCGAAAGTTATGGCTTTAGAGGAAATGCACAAAACCTGGATCTTAACCGCGACTTCACTAAGAACGATTCAAGAAATGCGAAAGCTTTTGCCGCCATCTTTCATTATTTAAAGCCGCATATTTTTATGGATAACCATGTGAGCGACGGAGCAGATTACCAACATACAATGACTTTGCTTTCTACACAACATAATAAGTTAGGCGGAAGCGTTGGAGATTTTTTACATAACAAATTGGAGCCTGCATTGTATAAAAATATGCAGCAGAAAAACTGGCCACTTATCCCTTATGTAAATTTTGAAGACGGAAATCCTGATAAGGGTTGGGCAGCGTTTTATGATCCACCAAGGTATAGCAGCGGGTATGTTTCGTTGTTTCAAACAATGGGCTTTGTTCCTGAAACACACATGCTTAAGCCATTTGCTGAAAGAGTGAAATCTACCTATAGTTTAATGCAGGCAATGATTGAAGAAAGCTCCAAACAAGCTAATCAAATTATTGAAACAAAAAAAGCAAGCGAAGCGGCAGTTTTAAAACAAACACAATTTGCGTTAACGTGGATAGTAGATAGCAGCAGGTTTGATATGATAAATTTTAAAGGTTATGAAACAGCAACTAAAACAAGCGAGGTTACCGGAATGCCGAGATTGTTTTACGACCATACGAAACCCTTTGAAAAGCAGGCAAAGTTCTACAACTATTTTAAAGAAACAAATATTATAACAGCACCAAAGGCATACATTATTCCGCAGGGTTGGCATGATGTGATAGACCTTCTAAAACTTAACAATGTTAGCATGCAACGGCTAACAAAAGATACAATACTGACGGTGGAAGCATACCGAATAGAAGATTACAAAAGCTTACCACGCCCTTACGAAAAGCACCATAAAAACACAGATGTTATAACAAGCAAAAAACAACAACCTATACAATTTTTAAAAGGTAATTATGTCATTAATTGTAACCAACCTTCTAAAAGATATATTATAGAAATGCTTGAGCCTACAGGTGATGACAGCTTTTTTGCATGGAATTTTTTTGATGCCATTTTTCAGCAAAAAGAAGGTTACAGCGATTACCGCTGGGAGGATGTTGCAGCGGAATATATATTGAAGCATCCCGATTTGAAACAGCAATTGGAAGAAAAGAAAAAGTCTGATCCTAAGTTTGCAGCTTCTGCAAGTGCACAACTAAATTTCGTTTATAAAAACTCACCTTATTATGAGCCGGCACATTTACGCTATCCCGTCTTTAGGTTAGTTGAATAACTTAAAAAGGCCCATAATCAATAATCTATTCATCCCATTACTGACCCGAATGACTTAATGACCCCCATCTGACCTACTCACCCCATGATTTACTGATCCCTAATGACCTACTACCCTAATGACTTACTGACCCTAAGAACTACTGCCCCAATACTGGCAGTAACGGCCTCGCTACATCTCTAAACGGCCAGGGAACTGTTGCAATAATCACTATAAATGCAATGAAGAAAAACCAGAAAGAACGACGGTGTTTTACGCTGTCTGCTATATTTTTCTTTCCAACACTTCTGCCAATAGTTATCAGAATAATTCCTATCAACATTCCTGTTAAATGTTCTACAGCCCAAAAGCGGGAAATTTTATTTTGCATTACTGCCTTCATTCCCTGGTTTTGAATGTTGTGCAATCCAAACGGACCAACAAGCCACTGATACAAACCAATAAGCAACATAATGTGCGCAGTTATCATTAAAAACAGAGCTACCTTTTTATCTCTGCCCGTATATGCTTTGTTTCCCGTCATGCCGGTAAGTGCCTGAATGATGGCTGCCAATAATAAAACTAATACTACCCATCTTCCAATGTTATGGAGAGCCAGCAATGCTTCGTACATAAGTTTATTTTTTGTGTGTGCAAAAATAGGCTTTAATCACTTTCTCTTATTTGCTTTTAAACCATTCCGGTAATTTAATATTAAAAGAAAATTAAGTATCACATCAGAACTAAGAAAAAACAAAAACTAATTTTCAGTATATTTTTGCTACATGAAAAAATACATACTTGTACTTATTCTTTCAGCATTTACTATATCGTGCGGGCAAAACGATGAGACAACAAAGCGGGTAACTCCCGGACAAACGCTCTTTATCAATTCCTTAAAACGACAGGTACAACAAAACCCCGATAGTGCAGGTTTAAGAATGCAATTAGTAAATGCATTAGACAGCGTGGGCATGTATAAAGAAGCAATTTCGCAAACAGACAGCCTTATTAAAAGAGACAGCTTAAACAATGGATTATGGTTTACAAAAGCTCTCCTGCTCGAAAGCAGTAAAGACACCGCCGAAGCTATTAAAAGTTATGAAAGAGCCTTGCGTATTTATCCTTCGGTAGAAGCTCAATTAAGTCTTGCAAACCTGCTGGCTGAAACTAAAAATGCAAGATCGCTTTTAATTTGCCGTAATGTTAGCAAGATGGGATTAGGAAGAGAAACAGATGCCTCGTGCAATTTTATAGCAGGCATTTATTATGCAAGAAGCGGCAATAACCAGCAGGCGCTTAACTTGTTCGATAAAGCCATTACCAATAACTATACATTAATGGAAGCCTACATGGAAAAAGGATTTATACATTATGAAAGTAAGAATTATGCAGATGCGCTAAAGGTTTTTGAAACTGCCATTACTGTAAATAAACTGTACCCCGATGCCTATTATTGGAAGGCAAAATGCCACGAGGCGATGGGCAATAAAGAAGAAGCATTAGTAAACTATAAACGCTCGTTAGGACTTGATAAAAACTTAAAAGAAGCGGCTGAAGGTGTAAAGAGATTGAGTAGTTGATAGGTTGATGAGTTGAACGGTTGATAAGTTGAGTGGTTGATTTTTTAGGAAACATTCAATACTTAATAACTGCTGCTTTAGTAATTGCCTGTGCCGCTATCCACCCGCTCGTCCATGCGTGTTGAAAATTGAAGCCGCCGGTTATTCCATCTACATCTAATATCTCTCCTGCAAAATAAAGGTCTGTCACTATTTTGCTTTGCATTGTAATAGCATCAACTTCACTTAGCTTTATTCCGCCGCAGGTAACAAATTCTTCTTTAAAAGTTGTCTTGCCTTTTACCTCAAACTCCTGTGCTGTTAGATTTTTGATGAGCTTATTTTGTTCTTTGCCTCCAAGATCTGCCCAGCGAATGTCTTGTTTTATGTCACACTCATCTAATAAATAAATCCAAAGCCTGTTAGGTAATGCAAAAGGATTTCGATTAAAGATTTTCTGAACCGAGTGCTTGTTACGTATTTCCTGCCATTCTTCTCGTAAGGTTTGCTCGTTATATAGCGCGACCCAATTGATTAATATATTGAAATGATAATTTTTATTGGCATGTTCGCGTGCTCCCCATGCTGATAGCTTTAGAATTACAGGCCCGCTCATTCCCCAATGCGTTATTAATAGCGGCCCTTCTTCACACAGCTTACTTCCAACAACCTTTACAGATGTATTTTCTGCTACAACACCCATCAATTGAGTTACCGGATTTGATGGCATATTAAAAGTAAACAGCGAAGGCACCGGCTCTTCAATAGTATGCCCAAGCTCTTTTAACCAGTTAAACATAGAAGACTTTGGATAGCCGCCACATGCAACAAGAACAAAATCAGAATTGATAAATTTAAAATTGGAAAGTAAAACTTTAAACCTCTTTTCTTCGCTTAGAATTTCAGGATTGGAATTTCGAAATTCAACCTTTTCCTCACCTTGAATTTCGGGATTAGAATTCCGAACTTCAATACCTTCTACTTCAGTATTCATTATTATTTCAACCTTATACTGATTGGCCTCTTTCATTAAACAATCAATAATGGTTTGAGAAGAATTTGTTATTGAAAACATTCTTCCGTCAGCTTCGGTTTTAAGCTTTACGCCTCGTTCTTCAAACCATTGTATGCAATGCGAAGTATTAAATTGATGAAAGGTTTTTTTGAGAAAGTTTGTACCATGCGGGTATTTTTTTACAAGGTCGGGAATTTCAAAACACGCATGCGTTACATTACATCTTCCGCCACCGCTTACTTTTACTTTAGATAAAAGCTTGCCTGTTTTCTCAACGATAATAACTTTTAAAGATGGGTTCAACCGGGCAGCATTAACAGCACAAAAAAAGCCTGCTGCACCTCCGCCTATTACAACTAATGTAGCTCCGCGGCCCTTAACGGAGTGAATTATGCCGGTTTTCATTTTTCATCAGCCATAATAAAAGAAACCTCTTTAGGGGTTGAGGCATAATAACCGGAACTTAAATTAATATTCGCTTTTTCAGCTTTTTCAATTTCTATGAAGGACGAAAGAATATCGGGCTTACCCCTTCTTATGCAAACAGTATGTTCGTAATGCGCAGATGGTTTGCGGTCTTTTGTTCTCACTGTCCACCCGTCATTATCATAATAAACATCCTTTACACCAAGATTTATCATTGGTTCAATAGCTATCACCATTCCATCTTTCAGTTTCGGTCCATTGCCGCGCTTACCGAAATTAGGTACCTGTGGATCTTCATGTAAACTTCTTCCTAATCCATGGCCTACCAGTTCTCTTACCACGCCGTACCCATGATGTCTTTCTGCATAATCCTGTATCGCGAATGCAATATCACCAATACGGTTGCCATGATGGGCTTTTTCAATCCCTTTATATAACGCCTCTTTTGTAATCTTCATCAATTGCAAAACTTTTTCCCCGGGATCGCCGATAGCGAATGTGTAAGCACTATCCCCATGAAAACCATTTTTAAAAACACCTATATCAACAGAAATGATATCACCTTCTTTTAAAACATTATTATCAGAAAACCCATGCACTACCGCATCGTTTACAGACAAGCAGGCGCTATATGGAAAGCCTTTGTAGTTTAAGAATGATGGAATGCCACCATTGTCACGAATAAACCTTTCCGCTAAATCGTTTGCCTGCCTGGTAGTAACACCGGGCTTTAGAAATTTCGCAACCTCAGCAATTGCCTGCTCTACAAACGAACAGCTTTGACGCATTATTTCAATTTCAGCCTCTGTTTTATAAAAAATCATATTTCGGGGTGCTGACATGTTAAAAACAAACCTGCCAGGAGAGTTCCTAACAGGTTTATATTTTTATAATTACAAAATATTATTAAGCTGAAGCAGTACTGATTGTTGATTGCCTGCCCTGTATTCTTCCGCTGTTCATTAAACCATCATATTGTCTCATCAACAACTGTGTTTCAATTTGCTGAAGTGTATCTAAGATTACGCCAACCATAATAAGTAAAGAAGTACCACCGAAGAAAGAAGAAAAACTGGAAGTAACACCTAAGCGTTGTGCAAACCCCGGAAGGATACCTACCATTGCTAAAAACACTGCTCCCGGTAAAGTGATCTTATCCATAATAGCACCAATATAATCGGCAGTTGGCTGACCTGGTTTAACACCGGGGATAAAACCATTATTACGTTTAAGGTCTTCACCCATTTGTTTAGGATTAAAAATCAGGGCAGTATATAAAAAAGTAAAGGCAATAGTCATTACCGCATAAACAACCATATACCAGAAGTTACTATGGTCTCCAAATACTTTTGCAATACCTTTTCCGCTTTCTGTAAAAGTAAATAAAGTAGGTAAGAACATAATTGCCTGGGCAAAGATGATAGGCATTACACCAGCCATATTTACCTTCATAGGTAAAAATTGACGTGCCCCGCCAAACTGCCGATTACCAACAATTTGCTTTGCATAGTTTACAGGTATTTTACGAACTCCCTGAACAAGAATAATGATCCCCATTATAATTGCAATTAAAATTGCAATCTCCACTAAAAAAATTAACAATCCGCCGCCGCCTTTTGCCTGCTTAGCTCCAAACTCTTGAATAAGGGATTGCGGAAGACGTGAAAGAATGCCTACCATAATAATAATTGAAGTTCCGTTACCCAAACCTTTGTCCTGAATTTTTTCCCCCAGCCACATTACGAATAAAGTACCTGCACTTAAACACACAATGGTAGAAATAGCGAAGTAAGATTTGTAAGCAGGTATAATGGCTTCGGCATAACCGGGTCCATTAAGGTAAGCCACATAAGCGCTGGCCTGAAATGCAGTGACGATTAGGGTTAAATAACGCGTCCACTGGTTAATTTTCTTGCGGCCGCTATCACCTTCTTTCTGCACTTTTTGTAATTGAGGAACAAGAATGGTCATCAATTGCATAAAAATGGAAGCCGAAATATAAGGCATGATACCAAGTGCGAGAATGGACGCCTGCGAAAACGCTCCACCAGCAAACGTATCAAATAATCCCAGAAGTCCTCCGTTTTTGGTGGCATTTGCTTGTGCTGCAGCTAAAAGGTTAGGATTTAAACCTGGCAAAACGATATGCGTACCAAAACGGTAAACTAAAAGCAAACCCAGTGTTACCAGAATTTTGCTGCGCAATTCTTCTATTGACCAGATATTTTTAAGTGTTTGAATAAATTTTTTCACTTGATTATAAGTTGTAGTGTTAATCTCTATAAAGCCAAAAAAGACGCATCTAACGATGCGTCTGGCAAATATCGGTAAAATTATTTTACGATTTCAACGCTCCCACCGGCAGCTTCAACAGAAGCCCGTGCTTTTTCGCTTATAGCGTTTACTTTAAAAGAAACTTTACTCCTGATTTCTCCGTTTCCTAATATTTTTATTAAATCTGTCTGGCTAAGCAATCCGTTTACATATAGATTTTCGTGGCTGATTTCAGTTAAGCCATATTTTTCTACAATATGATCAATCTGTCCAAGATTAAGGACTTTATATTCTACCCTATCAGGATTTTTAAACCCGCGCTTTGGAATCCTGCGCTGAATAGGCATTTGTCCACCTTCGTGAGCCATTTTGCTTTTATAACCTGCACGGCTTTGTCCTCCCTTATTACCTTTTGTTGCAGTTCCACCTTTACCCGAAGCCTCACCACGACCAAGGCGCTTTTCTTTATGTGTTGCCCCTTTTGCCGGTCTTAAAGTATGTAATTTCATATCTGTTAATTTTTACTTAACGGGGTTAATTCCCCTCGCTTATTATAATTCAAAATTGAAAATGGAAAATTAAAAAACAGAGAGCTTTTAAATTTTGAATTTTACTTTACGTTTTGCATTTATCCTTCTACTGCTGCTGCTAATTCCTCTACTTTCAATAGATGGTTAACTCTTCTAACCATACCTAAAATTTGAGGAGTAGCTGCAACCTCTACAGTGGCGTTCATCTTTCTTAAACCTAAAGCAATCAACGTTTTTTTTACTGTTTCAGATCTGTCTATACCGCTTTTTACCTGTGTTATTTTTATTCGTTTCATTGCCTCTTCCAACTCCCCCGATGGGGAAGGATCTTTTAAAATTTATTATAATAAGTGTCAATAAAGCTCTTCCTCAGAAGCCCTCCACTTGAGAGGTTTGGGGAGGCCTTTTAAGCACTAAATACTTTCTTTAAACTTATGTTTCTCGTTTTCGCAATAGTAATTGGTTCTCTTAACAAAGCCAAAGCTTTAAAGGTAGCCTTAACCACATTATGAGGATTTGCAGAACCAAGGCTTTTAGCCAATACATCGGTTAAACCTGCACTTTCTAAAACAGCACGCATACTGCCACCTGCCAATACACCCGTACCATGAGCAGCAGGCTTAATCAGCACTTTTGCAGCGCCCTCTTTAGCCAACTGGTCATGCGGAATAGTTCCGTGCATAATGGGAACTTTAATTAAATTCTTTTTGGCATCTTCAATGCCTTTAGTAATTGCTTCCTGAACTTCTTTGGCTTTACCTAAACCATGACCAACTACTCCTCCGCCATTACCTACAACCACTAAAGCAGAGAAACTGAATGTACGCCCACCTTTAGTGGTTTTTACCACACGGTTAATTGCTACTACTTTCTCTTTTAGCTCCAAGTCGGCACCCTTTACTTTATTTAAAATTGCTTTTGACATTGTCTCGATTTGAGATTTCCCAATTTTGATTTCTGATTTATTTAATGTGATTGGGGTTCTTAGTTTTTTAAAAAAAAACAGCAATCATGCAATCTAAAATTGCAGTCCACCTTCTCTTGCGCCATCAGCCACGGCTTTTACCCTGCCGTGGTAAAGATTACCTCCCCGGTCGAACACACAATTTGTAATACCAAGTTCAGTTGCTTTACGAGCTATTACAGTACCTACCAGTTTGCTCTTTTCTACTTTTGGAGCAGTTTGAGCAGCTATATCTTTTTCTCTTGAAGAGGCAGCAGCAAGGGTTGTACCTGTAGCATCATCTATCAATTGGGCATATATTTCTGCATTGCTTCTAAAAACAGACAATCGTGGTTTAGCAGCAGTACCGGCAACCTTCTTACGAATGCGGTAACGGATCTTCTGTCTTTTTATTAATTTATCCATCTTTATTTATTTGCTTCCCGATACTGCCGGGAAATTAGTGAAACCTTGATATGTTGAATTGTTGATTGATTTACTATTGAACTAATCAACCCAATCAACTCATTAACTTTTACTTACCAGCAGCTTTACCAGCTTTTCTACGAATATATTCATCAGAATAACGAACACCTTTTCCTTTATATGGTTCAGGTTTACGAAGACTGCGGATTTTTGCTGCTACTGCACCTAGTAACTGGTTATCTATACTTTCCAAACTAATTTTTGGGTTTTGACCTTTTTCTGTAACTGTAGTAACCTTCAATTCCTTTGGCACATCAAAAACAATGTTGTGAGAGTAACCCAAAGAAAGATCCAAAGTATTACCGGCATTAGTAGCTTTATAACCTACACCTACTAATTCAAGTTGCTTGGTAAACCCTTCAGTAACACCTTTAACCATATTAGAGATCAAAGATCTGTACAAACCATGCATTGCACGATGACGAATTTGATCGGTAGGACGGCTAATATCTACCTGTTCGGTGTTAACTTCAACTTTAATATCTCTGTCAACCACTTGAGTTAATGTTCCTCTGGGGCCTTTAACAGTAATAACGTTATCACCACTAACTGTAACTGTTACACCTTTTGCTAATGTAACCGGCTGTTTACCTATACGAGACATAGTCGAGTTATAATTTTAAGGTTTGCGATTTCTGATTTGTGTTTGCCACGACTCAGGCTTAATTGTCAAATCAATTTATTATTAAAATTGCTTACACCCTTTTCTTTCTCAAAAATACTGAGAGACTTGTTTTAATACACATAGCACAAAACTTCCCCACCTACGTTTTGAGCTTTAGCTTCTTTATCTGTCATTACACCTTGTGAGGTAGAGATGATAGCAATACCTAAACCATTTTTTACTCTTGCAAAATCAGCAGGTCTTGAATACTGACGTAAACCCGGACGGCTTACCCTTTCAAGGCTGCGGATAGCGGGAACTTTAGTTGCTGTATCGTATTTTAAAGCTATTTTAATTACACCTTGCTTATTATCATCCTCAAATTTGTATTTGAGAATATATCCTTTATCGTACAAAATTTCAGTAATGCGCTTTTTTAGATTACTGGCAGGAATCTCCACTATTCTGTGATTAGCCATTTGCGCGTTACGAACCCTTGTTAAAAAGTCTGCTATAGGATCAGTTACCATAATTGTTGTCCTCCTACATTCCGGCAATCGGAATAATTGGAATAAAATTTAAAAATATAGTTTCAATCTTTCTAAACAACTGTCAACAAAAAACTGTCAACTCACTCTTACCAACTGGCTTTAGTTACACCAGGTATCTTACCAGCCAAAGCCATATCACGAAATATATTTCTTGATAAACCGAAGTATCCAACATAACCTCTCGGGCGCCCTGTTAACTGGCAACGGTTTTTTAATCGAACAGGAGAAGCATTTTTTGGCAGTTCGTCTAAAGCTGAATAATCTCCTGCCGCTTTTAAAGCAGCACGTTTTTCAGCAAATTTCGCTACCATTTTCTCTCTCTTCCTTTGCCTGGCTTTTACGGATTCTTTTGCCATAAATGTTTAAATTATCAAATCTCAACTTCCAAATCCCAACTTATTTTTGAATACCTTTCTATTTGTTATTTGGAATTTGCTATTTGTTATTTGCTATTTGTTATTTTGATTGTTTACTGATTATCCTTCTTCATGTTTTTAAAAGGCATCCCTAACTCTCTCAACATTTCGTAAGCCTCTTCATTAGTGTTTGCGGTAGTTACGAAAGTGATATCCATACCGGTAATTTTGTTAACCTTATCGATATCAATTTCAGGAAAAATTATTTGTTCGGTAACACCTAACGTATAGTTACCACGTCCATCAAATGCTTTATCGTTAATGCCTTTAAAGTCGCGAACACGAGGTAAAGAAATTGCAATAAGCCTGTCTAAAAATTCATACATTTTTACACCACGCAAAGTTACCCTTGCCCCAATCGGCATATTCTTTCTCAACTTAAAGTTTGAAATGTCCTTTTTGGAAGAAGTAGCAACTGCTTTCTGCCCAGTTACAGTGGAAAGCTCATCCACGGCAACGTCAACAAGTTTCTTATCGGTAACTGCGCCATTTACGCCACGGTTAAGGCAAATTTTCTCCAGGCGTGGAGCTTGCATTACTGACTTGTATCCGAATTTTTTCATTAAAGCAGGTACAACTTCGTTCCTGTACTTGTCTGCTAATCTTGGAGTATAAGTAGCTGTAGTCATTATTTAATTACCTCCCCTGATTTTTTAGCGATACGAACTAATTTTCCTTCCTGACGGTCACGCTTTACTTTTGTAGCCGCGCCGGTCTTAACATCCCATAACATTACATTGCTAATGTTTATAGAAGCTTCTCTTTTTACCATGCCGCCTTTTGTGTTTTGGGCACTTGGCTTTGTATGCCTGGTAATAATATTGGCACCTTCAATTACAACACGGCCATCCCCTTCTTCATTATGAATAACTTCAAGCACAGTACGAGGCTTCTTCAAATCTTTATCATCTCCGGCTATAACTACAACCTGGTCGCCTTTTTTTATATTGTATTTAGGTTTAAATCTGTTGCTCACGATATTTATTTTTATACTTCATGCGAAACTTCGACTTCGCAAAGATTTCTTTTATGTTACTGTATTCGACTGCTGTTCGTTTTTTATTGTCATCCCAAGCTTGTCAAAAAATTGTGGGTATCAGTGCCTCCTTTCATCATGACTTCCAAAAGCTCGGCCTGATAATACTATCCTTATAGTACCTCTGGTGCCAATGAAATAATTTTCATATATCCTTTATCTCTTAACTCTCTTGCTACCGGCCCAAAAATACGAGTGCCCCGTGGTTCATCTGATGCATTTAACAACACTACTGCATTATCGTCAAAACGAATGTAGGAACCATCTTTACGGCGCAATTTGTTTTTTGTACGCACTATAACCGCTTTTGATACAGTTCCTTTTTTTACACCCGCAGCAGGCATTGCATCTTTTACAGTTACAACAATTTTATCACCAATCCTGGCATAGTCCTGCCCCGAATTACCTAATACACGAATGCACAACACTTCCTTGGCGCCACTGTTATCAGCTACATTCAATCTGCTTTCTTGCTGTATCATTTTTAAGTACGATTTATAAAGTACGAAGTATAAAGTAAGACTTTACTTACCTGATACTTTTGCCTTCAACTTCTAATGTTATGTACAATTTTGAAACATATATTTACGAAATAAGTTACTTCACTTAGTATCTCTAACTTTTTCACTTAACGAATAATTTAGTGTCTCTACTTCTGCCTTCTCACTTTATTTCACTTTCTCCACTACCTCTACCAGCCTCCAGCGTTTTGTTTTGCTAAGCGGGCGTGTTTCCATAATCTTTACCAGGTCTCCAATACTGCACTCGTTCTTCTCATCGTGTGCATGAAACCTCGTAGTTTTTTTTACGAATTTACCATAGATAGGGTGCTTTACTTTTCGCTCAACAGCTACAGTAACAGTTTTATCCATCTTATTGCTGCTAACTACACCAATCCTTGTTTTACGCAAATTTCTTTCCATCGTAATATTTATTTATCGTTAGGCTCCTAACGCTCTTTTCTTTAATTGAGTTTTCAATCGTGCCACATCCCTTCTTAAAGCACGAATGCTCATAGGATTTTCGAGCGGAGTAATCGCATGCCCGAACTCGAGCTTCTTAAGTCGAAGTTCATCTTCCTGTATTCTCGACTTAAGATCGTTCTCATCTAAATCCTTAATACTCCGGTTAAATTCAAATTTCTTGTTAGCCATGTTTTTAAATTTGACGACTTGAAGATGTGCAAATGTGCAAATGATTCAAATTCTATTTCCCTTTTAATCTGCAAATAGGCACATCCGCAAATTTGCAATCACTTATTTAGTGTTTATGCCTGCAACTCTCTGCGAATAATAAATTTCGTTTTAATCGGAAGCTTTTGTGCAGCCAGTTCAAAAGCTTCTTTAGCCACTTCTTCAGGTACGCCATCAGCTTCAAACAATATACGCCCCGGTTGCACAACTGCTGCCCAATACTCCGGATTGCCTTTACCTTTACCCATTCTTACTTCTGCAGGTTTGTGTGTAATTACCTTATCCGGAAAAATGCGTATCCAAACATTACCTTCACGTTTCATTGACCGGGTCATTGCCTGTCGGGCTGACTCAATCTGACGGTTTGTTAACCATACAGAGTCTAAAGCTTTTAAACCGAACGAGCCAAAGGATAAAACAGCACCACGTTTAGTGTCGCCTTTCATCCGGCCTTTCTGCATTTTTCTGTGCTTCGTTCTTTTTGGTTGTAACATGTTATAATAGTTTCAAGTTTCGGGTTTCCAGTTTCCGGTTCTTACTGTTACAAACCCTTAGATATTATCAATGTTTTTCTACAGCCCGATTTGGAGTCCCGATAGCTATCGGGATAGGGGGCTTTACCTTCTTCCACCACCTCCACCGCCACGGTTATCTCTTCTGTCTCCACCTCCGCGATTTTCTCCACCACCACGATTATCCCTGTTATCTCTTCTGTCTCCACCTCTAAATCCACCTCTGTCGTCCCCACCTCTTCTATCACCCCCTCCGCCTCCATCTCTTCTTTCGCCGCCTTCTTTACCGCCTATAAAATTTGGATTTAACTCTCTCTTACCTAAAACTTCACCTTTACAAATCCATACTTTAATACCTATCTTTCCATAAACTGTTTGAGCGAATACACTTGCATAATCAATATCCATACGCAAAGTATGCAAAGGAGTACGGCCTTGTTTTATCTCTTCACTGCGTGCAATCTCAGCACCACCTAAACGTCCGCTCACTTTTACTTTTATACCTTCAGCACCCATACGAAGTGCAGAAGCTATAGACATTTTAATAGCCCTTTTGAAATTGATACGGTTTTCGATCTGACGGGCAATGGTATCGCCTACGATGGTTGCATCCAGTTCAGGGCGACGAATTTCAAGAATATTTATTTGTACGTCTTCTTTATTTGTAAGCTTTTTAAGCTCTTCTTTAATCCGGTCAACCTCTCCACCGCCTTTACCTATAATTATCCCTGGCTTGGATGTATGAATAGTAATAATCAGCTTACCTAAGGTACGCTCAATCACTATTCGTGCAATACCGCCTTTATTAATGCGGGCCATAAGGTATGTTCTGATCTTATGATCCTCAATAAGTTTTCCTGCGTAATCTTTATGATTACCGTACCAGTTACTTTCCCATCCTTTTATGATGCCTAATCTTAAACCAGTAGGATTTGTTTTCTGACCCATATTTCGGATATATACGTTTTACGAATGGTTATTTTTAGAAGCCCTGTCGTTAGAGCCATAAGTATTCTTAGAAACTTCCGTTGTTTTAGTATCCACCATAATCGTTACATGGTTACTGCGCTTACGAATTCTATAGCCACGACCTTGCGGAGCCGGGCGCATACGACGCAACGTTCTTGCCCCATCCACCATTATAATTTTTACAACCAGGTTAGCATCTGCTGCACTTTCACCTTCATTCTTTTGCTCCCAGTTATTAATTGCGCTTTTTAGTAATTTACCCATTGGCGTAGCCGGATGCTTTGGATGATGTTCCAAAGTTGCAAGTGCATTTTCAACAGCCATTCCACGAATAAGATCAGCCAGCAAACGCATTTTACGTGGCGATGTTGGGTAGTTCCTCAATTTTGCTACTGCTTCCATTTTGTATCAGTTTGAGGTTTAAGGTTTCTCGTTTCTGGTTTTTCAACTTTCAACATTCAACCTTAAACTTTTTATTGTTTCTTATTTGAGTGTCCTTTAAAGTTGCGGGTTGGAGCAAATTCACCTAATTTATGACTTACCATAAATTCTGTTACATACACAGGGATGAATTTGTTGCCGTTATGAACAGCAAAAGTGTGTCCCACAAAATCGGGCGTAATGGTAGAGCGACGAGACCACGTTTTAATAACGGATTTCTTAGCTGTACCCCCATTAATAGCGAGCACTTTACCTTCCAGTTTCGCTGCCACGTAAGGACCTTTTTTAATTGAACGACCCATATTAATATTTTAAATCTCAATTTTCAAATTACAAATTTCAAATGCAGTTCTCAATCTGAAGTTTGGAATTTGTTGTTTGGAATTTGTTTAATTATTTAGCTAGTTTCTTACCATTGCTTCTTTGAATAATGAGCTTATCACTGCCTTTACCCCTTGTTCTTGTTTTCAAACCTCTTGAGTATTGTCCGGTTCTGCTACGGGGCTGTCCACCACTTGCTCTTCCTTCACCACCACCCATCGGATGATCTACAGGGTTCATTGCTACACCACGTACACGAGGCCTGATACCTTTCCATACATTGCGGCCTGCTTTACCCATGCTTTGAAGGTTATGATCGCTATTGCTTACAACACCAACGGTTGCAAAACAGTTAATCAAAATTTTTCTTAACTCACCACTCGGCATTTTAAGAACAGCGTATTTTTCTTCTTTATTGCTAAGTTGCGCTGATCCGCCTGCACTTCTAACAAGTTTACCACCTTGTCCGGGTTGCATTTCTATATTATGAACTACAGTACCTAATGGCATGTTCCTCATTTGAAGTGCATTACCCAAATCGGGAGCTACAGCATTACCGCTTATAACAGTTGCACCTACTTGCAAACCCTGAGGAGCAATAATGTATCTTTTTTCACCATCAGCATAATTTAATAAAGCGATAAATGCTGTACGGTTAGGATCGTATTCAATGCTTGCTACAGTTGCCGGAATATCTTTCTTATCTCTTTTAAAGTCAATAATACGGTAAGCCTTTTTATGGCCACCACCAATATATCGCATCGCTCTTCTTCCCTGAAAGTTTCTGCCCCCGGTTCTGTTAATTGGTTCTAATAAACTTTTTTCAGGAGTGTCTGTAGTTATTTCTGCGTAAGCATTACCAATTCTCCATCTGGTGCCTGCTGTTGTCGGTTTGTATTTTCTTAGTGCCATACTGCAATTTTTGCGGCCTTGCTGACCATACTTTTTAACTCAAAAGTAAAAATTAAAACTTTGTTTTTTTTACTTTTGATTTTTGACTTATATACTGCCGTAAATATCTAAAGTGTCACCTTCAGCTACGGTTACCATTGCTTTTTTATAAGCTGGTTTCTGTCCTTTTACAAACCCTGCTTTTGTATAGCGGGTTTTATTTTTTCCAGGTACTACTGAAGTATTTACATCCGTAACCGTTACTCCATAAAACTCCTGAATAGCTTTTTTTATTTCGAGCTTGTTTGCTTTACGGGCTACTTTAAAAGCATATCTCCTGAGTTTGTCCTGCTGACCATTTGCTTTTTCTGTAAGTATCGGTTTTACTAAAACTTCTGCGAGTCTCATTTAAATCAATTTGAAAATTTGAAAATTTGAAAATTTGAAAATTTGAAAATTTCTGCTTCATACCTATTTGCACATTTTCAAATCCGCACATTTTATTATGCCTCTACAGGCACTTCCTCTTCGGTAAAAATTTTTGCTGCACTTTCAGTAATTACAAGCATATCGGCATTTACAATTTCGTAAGTGTTTACATCGCTTAATAATACTGTTGCTGCATTAGGTATATTTCTGCTGCTTAAATGTAATGTTTCGTTATACTCAGGAACTACAAATAAGGTTTTTTTATCAGAAACATTAAGTGTGTTCATAATACCCATAAATAGTTTTGTTTTAGGAGCATCAAGTGTAATATCTTCAACTACTACGATAGCATTTTCCTTAGCTTTTGAAGATAAAGCACTGATTTTAGCCAGATCTTTAACCTTACGATTCAACTTAATATTATAAGTATGTGGTTTTGGTCCAAAGATAGTACCACCACCTTTATACAAAGGGTTACGAATGTTACCTTTACGGCTGCCGCCGGTTCCTTTTTGCTTATGTAGTTTACGGCTCGCTCCTTGCACTTCTGCGCGGGTTTTTACTTTGTGTGTACCCTGGCGCTGAGCAGCTAAATATTGTTTAACGGCAAGATAAACTACATGTTCGTTAGGCTCTGTACCAAATATTTCCTCCGGTAAATCAATTGATCGGCCTGTTGGCTCACCTTGTATATTTAAAACGTCAACTTGCATAATTATTTTTGTATTAAAACGATGGAACCATTGTGGCCGGGAACGGAACCACTGATTAATAAATAATTTCTGTCAGCAAATATTTTAACCACCTTTAAACCCTTCACTTTTACCCTATCGGTACCCATGCGTCCGGCCATGCGCATACCTTTAAATACTCTTGCAGGGTAAGATGATCCCCCTACTGATCCTGGTGCACGCTGGCGGTCGTGCTGGCCGTGAGACGCTTCTCCCACACCATGAAAACCATGACGTTTAACAACACCCTGAAAACCTTTACCTTTTGTAGTACCTACAACTTCAACAGTATCGCCTTCAGCAAAAATGCTTACAGTAATTGTTGCGCCTAATGTTTGTTCTAAAATTGAATTTCTGAATTCTTTTACTACACGTTTTGCAGTAGTATTAGCCTTTGCGAAGTGATTAATTTGGGCCTTGGTGGAGTTCTTTTCTTTTTTGTCGCCATAAGCAACCTGGATAGCACTGTAACCGTCGGCTTCGGGAGTTTTAACCTGGGTTACAACACAGGGACCAGCTTCAATTATGGTACAAGCTGTTTGCTTTCCATCAGTGCCGAAGATACTGGTCATCCCAATCTTTTTACCAATAATACCTTTCATTGTTTATTATTTGAGCCCTGATGGTTAAAAGGACTTCCAACAATAAGTTGGAATCGATCCCCGTTTGCTGCCGACCTTTTCCATTGTTTTCCCAAATATTTTTGGGAAAAGGAAGTACCGGAAGTAAACAAACCTCGAAGGGCTTGTTCATATTTTATCTCTGGTTATTATGATTTTTAGCAGAATTTCACAGTTCAATAATGTTTCTACCCAAATCATCACTCAGCGCTCTTTTTCACCAAAAGGGTTGAGAGATAAGTGTAATCTCTGATTAAGGATTTTCGGGATGATTTCGCGAATTTGCGATTTATACCAAATCCTTATCGAGATATATTTATTTTAAGAACTAATTTGATTTGAGTAATCAATTTAATCATACTCAAAATTCGAGAAATCCGGGGATTAAATCCCCGTAATCTGCAATTACGCCTTTATCTCAACTTCAACACCAGAAGGAAGGTCGAGCCTGCTTAAAGCATCAACTGTTCGGGAAGATGAAGTATATATGTCTAACAATCTTTTATGGGTACACAACTGAAACTGTTCACGTGCCTTTTTATTAACATGAGGCGAACGCAGCACAGTAAAAATTTTCTTATGTGTAGGTAAAGGAATAGGTCCCGTTACCACAGCACCTGTACTACGAACAGTTTTTACAATCTTCTCGGCAGATTTATCTACTAAGTTATGATCGTAAGATTGTAGTTTAATTCTTATTCGTTGAGACATAATCGAACCCAATTTTATTAATTACGAAACTGATAATAAATACTATTGTCTTCGTTAATCTTTGATTTGGGAGCGCAAAGGTAAGGGGTTAGAAAACATTTGCAAAGTAATTTGAAAACAATTTTAAAATAATTACGTGATATAAGTAGAATAAGGAGTTGAATTGTATAGTATGTAAGAATAGAGTATTATAGTCTTCCAACATCTATTAGCAATAAAACTTATTATGAAACCCTCTGTTATTGCTACAATAGAGACTGTAAAATGAACTGTGTCAGAAGTTAAAATCTTAACTTCAAAACACAGATAATGGAAAAGAAAAACAATCCCCTCGACCTTGAGTCGATG
>JAABUN010000647.1_pt1 | contig 86636 bp, 83 predicted proteins | sample 5559311 | NCBI WGS metagenome assembly JAABUN01 (sample SAMN10711877, study PRJNA513370) | rock metagenome | isolation source: Antarctica rocks | place: Antarctica: Victoria Land, Siegfried Peak sud
TATTTTGGCAGTGAGGGCAGTGAACAGCTAACCAAACAGTCATAGTTATTCGTCAATCTACTTATTAAACTCTAGCTATTATCTACCATTTCTAAACTCCTTTTTAACAAATCTAAGACACTACCCTGCTTTGTTTGGACACAAAACGGCGCAGAAGATGTTGAAATTGTTGATTATCATTAAACACGTCCACTTATAGGAAATCCAGATGATTCGTATTCCTACCCATAGAGTTCCGACACATCCTGGAGAGATGTTGAAAGCGGAGTTTTTAGAGCCGATGAATATAACTCAAGTTACTCTCGCTCAAGAGATTGGAGTTCCTTACCAACGGATTAATGAAATTATCAATGGTCGCAGGGCAATTACGCCTAGAACTGCGCTACGTTTAGCTAAATTTTTTCAGATGTCGCCTGACTTCTGGTTAAATCTTCAACTGCGATGGGATTTATATCATGCACAGCAGAAGGAATCAGATGCGTTAGAAAACATCAAACCGCTAATGAATAAGTAACGTGCGATCGCGCATTTAACTAATATAGGCTATCCACCGCCCGGAGAGATTGTTGCAGCTTCTCACAGTAAGAAAGTTTATGCCTACGATCCCGATTGGAATCGTTTAATTTTACATCAGTCTTCGTTTTAAAAAATGAATAGAAAAGAAGTTGAAGAAAGAACTATTTTTGTAGGTTTAGCAGGTAGTCATGCTTATGGATTAAATCATCCTAAGTCTGATCATGACTATCGCGGGGTATTTATTGCGCCAAAAGAATACTATTTAGGATTTAATTCTATAGAACAAAAAGATAGCGATTGGGATGAAGAAGGGATATTTTCTTTCATAGATGGTAATGAAGATACTGTTATATACGAATTAAAAAAAGTAGTTCAATTACTAGCTGCCGCCAATCCTAATGTATTAGAGTTGCTGTGGTTAGATAATTATCCTTTTCTTACAGAAGTAGGTGAATATTTAATCGATCATAGGCAATTATTTCTCAGCAAAAAGGTTAAGCATACTTATTCTGGTTATGCTTTTGCTCAAGTCAAAAAGATAGAAACTCATCGTAAGTGGTTGCTGCATCCGCCACAAAATAAGCCTTTACCCGCAGATTTTGGTATAGAAGAAGATCCATTAACAAAAGATGAACTTAATGCTTTTTTAGAATATCTGTATAACTTAGTTAGAGGAAGAATTGAGTTTTTAGAAGAAGCTGAAAAGTTGTATCAATTACTTACGGCGGATATTGATTTTAAAGGTATGTTAAAACAGCATACTTTGCCGGATGAAACTTTAGCCTATACTCAAAAATTAACTAATAGTCGTGCTGACTTTATTCGGTTACTACAAAAAAGCCAGAAATATCAAGGAGCAATGCGAGAATGGAAAGCTTATTTATCATGGCAGCAAAACAGAAATCCGGCGAGAGCAGAAATGGAAAGAAAATCGGGTTTTGATCTAAAACATGGAATGCACTGTATTAGATTGCTGCGTTGTGGCTTAGAAATATTGCGCCAAAGTAAGGTAATTGTTAATCGCAAAATAGCCGGAGATGTAAACGAATTAAAAGCTATTTTGCAAGGCGCATATACTTACGAGCAAGTAATGAAAATGGCAGAAAATTTAATTGCTCAAATGGATGAAGCTATGCAACAATCAACTCTACCCTCTAGCCCCAATCTGCAACGAATTGATAGTCTATGTATAGAGTTAGTAGAAATGCAAGGGTGGTAAAAAATAGACATTTTATATTAGAGGATGTTTTAAAAGTCGGTTAAGCAGTAAAAAAAGCTCTCAGGGCGTAAGCTGTAAATACTTAGATACAGCACCATTGAGAGCTATGAGTAAAGTTTACCCTAGTAACTTAACCCCAGAGCAATTTGAACTGATTAGTGGGTTAATACCACCCCAAAAACCCGGTGGTCGCATGCGTGAAGTCGATATTCTGGACATTCTCAACGCTATATTCTATGTGCTTTGTGAGGGCTGTCGATGGCGTGCCTTACCAGGGGACTTCCCAAACTGGCAGACAGTCTACACTTATTTCCGTAACTGGCGCAAAGATGGAACGTGGGTGAAGATGCATGACCAACTAAGGGCATGGATGAGAGTGTCCTCAGAGCGAGAACCGAGTCCATCAGAAGCGATTATAGACAGTCAAAGTGTGAAAAGTGCGGCGTTGGTAAGTCAAGCGGTAGGATACGATGCGGGTAAAAAAGGGAGGGGACGCAAACGCTTCCTGACAGTGGATACCCTGGGCTTAGTATTGCGGGCAAAGATCGCCGCAGCTAGTGTCGGTGAGCGTGAAGGTGGCAAACAAGTACTCAATCAGGTCAAACAAATGGGAACTGCCGTATCGCGCCTGCATACGATCTGGGTTGATGCTGGTTTTGACGGCAACCCTTTCATGCAGTGGGTGATGGATTTTTGCCGTTGGACTGTGCAGGTAGTCCTGCGACCCCAAGAGTGTAAGAAGTTTGTCTTACTGCCTAAACGTTGGGTGGTGGAGCGAACCTTCGGATGGCTGACTTGGTGTCGGCGGTTAAACAAAGACTACGAGCTACTCCCTGAAACGGCAGAGACATTTGTCTACCTTGCCATGATCCGAATTATGGTGAGACGATTGGCATAAAATTTTACCCCTTATAACTTTTCAAACATCCTCTTAAATTCATTAGTCGGCTTCAGCCGAATTTAGCTATAAGCAAGCGGGTTTTAACCCTAGGTAGGCTATCTTAAAAACAGCTTGTATGCCAAATTTTTATTCTCATCCCAATACTGATAGCCTAAGTTATCAAGAAAAGATTGCCATTGTGCCATCTCGTCGGGGGGAACTTGTACGCCTACAACAATTCGTCCGTAGTCTGCGCCGTTGTTACGGTAGTGAAATAAGCTAATATTCCAGTCAGGACTCATAGAACCCACAAATTTCATTAATGCGCCGGGACGTTCGGGAAATTCAAAGCGGTAAAGTAATTCGTTATCGGCTAAATGCGATCGCCCTCCTACCATATGCCGCAAATGCAACTTTGTTAATTCGTCATCGGTAAGATCAATAGTTTTGAATCCGTGCGCCTCAAAGTTTTCTACCATCAAAGCAGCATCAGCGCGGTTTTGAATCTGTACGCCAACAAAAATATGTGCTTCTTTTTCGTCTGCAATCCGATAGCTAAATTCTGTCAAGTTACGTCTACCTAAATTTTCGCAAAATTTCCGCAGACTTCCCCGCGCTTCAGGAATCGCTACCGCAAAAATAGCTTCTCGGCGCTCTCCTAATTCGGCTCTTTCAGCGACAAAGCGGAGACGGTCAAAATTCATGTTTGCACCGCAAGCAACAGCAACTAAGGTTTGGTTTTCAATTTGCTCTCGTTCGACATAAAGTTTAGCCCCGGCGATCGCTAATGCCCCCGCAGGTTCTAAAATTGAGCGTGTATCCTCAAATACGTCTTTAATTGCCGCGCAAGTTGCATCGGTATTGACCAAAATAATCTCATCTACATATTGCTGGCATAGTCTAAAAGTTTCTTCCCCAACTTCCCGCACCGCCACCCCATCTGCAAATAAACCAACTTGAGACAATCTCACTCTTTTCCCGGCTTTGAGAGATTGATTCATTGCATCAGAATCTACAGGTTCAACCCCAATAATCTTAATTTCTGGACGTAACCTTTTTACATACGCCGCAATGCCAGAAATTAGCCCACCACCCCCAATTGCCACAAAAATTGCATGAATAGGTTGCTGATATTGGCGCAAAATTTCCATACCGATTGTCCCCTGTCCAGCAATTACTTCAGGATCATCAAAAGGATGAATAAAAGTCAAGCCTTTTTCTGCTTCTAGCTGACGGGCATAAGTATAAGCATCGTCGTAGGTATCGCCATGCAATACCACCTCACCACCCCGCGCTTTGACAGCATTTACTTTAACTTGGGGAGTGGTTACGGGCATAACAATAATAGCTTTAGTCTGTAACTGACGGGCTGCTAAAGCGACTCCCTGGGCATGGTTTCCAGCAGAAGCGGCAATTACTCCCTGGGCTAGTTTCTGTGGCGACAGTCCTACCATTTTGTTGTAAGCGCCCCGCAGCTTGAAAGAGAAAACAGATTGCATATCTTCCCGTTTAAGCAAGAGTTTGTTATTCAGCCGCGCCGATAGGTTGGGGGCGTACTCCAGGGGCGTTTCTTGGGCAACATCATAAACGCGGGCGGTGAGAATTTGTACCAGGTAATCGCAAAGCATGGGGTTAGTAAATGCAAGGTGGGAGATAATTTTACTTTATTGATATGTGCGATCGCTGTGTGCTTTTATCGGTTGTAAGTTTTGTCCTCAACTCAAAATTAAACAGAGATTTTGTATGAATCTAATTTATCTGCAAAATGTACAAATCTATAGTTTTTCGATGTTATTGTAGGTAAATGTAAAGGATTATTGAAATCAAAATGACAACTACTACCGTGAGCAAAGCCCGCCAGGATTTCCCCGATTTATTAAATCGTGCAAGTTATGGTAGAGAGCGGATTGTGATTGAAAAACATGGGAAACCTATTGCCGTAATTATTAGCCCAGAAGATTTACAGCGATTAGAAGCCTTTGAAGATGCCGTTGACTCAGCACTCCTTAAGCGTGCTATGGCGCAAAGCACTGGATTTGTGACCGCAGAAGAACTTTTAAGTATGCGCCCAATTGATTGATGAAAGAACAGTATTTTCTGCTAATTGACCAAGCGGTAGCCAAAATTCTTAAAGATTTTGCACCCAAACAATACAAGCAGATTATGACAAAAATTGTTGCTCTTGCTTCAAATCCCAAGCCCCAAGACTGTGTAGAATTACGAGGTCATACAGATGGTTATCGAGTAGACCAAGGTGAGTATAGAATCCTTTACTACCTAGTTGCTCCCTCAGAAGATCAACCAGGAGAGGTGCAAATTTTTAGGGTAGGTAAGCGTAATGATGGTGAGGTATATCGCAACTTGTAAGCTTATTTGTACTGTAGTTCTAATATACGCCGTCATTAAAGACTAACTTACTGGCGATTGACCGTAAAAAGGTAAGACATCAATCCAGTTAGGAAGCTCGCCTTTTTGCCACGCTAAATAAGCAATTTCTAAAACACTCGTAGCTGTTGCCCCTAAACCAGGTTCAGCTTTAATTAATTGATAAGGTATCTGCCAATTTTCTAAAGTTTTTTGCCAAGCTTCCACCGTCGTTAAACTATCTGGTAACAATGCTGTTCCACCATTATAAATAGCTGCATATACAAGGTTGGTTTGTGCAGGGATTTGGACAGCGATCGCATTGTCTGTTTTTTCTGCCCATGCGATCGCTTCCAAGCTAGATATGGCAAATAGAGGTATATCTAACTGCTGCGCCAAAGTCCGCGCTGTAACTACCCCAATTCGAGTGCTAGTAAAGCTACCGGGTCCTTTGGCTACCGCAATAAATCCTAAATCTGCCCAAGTTTGGGGTTGGATATATTCAGCTAAATGATAGTGTAAATGTGTAGAAAGACTCCGCCCCAAATCCCATACGTTAGAGCGCGAGTCATCTTTGTAGTTACTTACTGCTAAACCAAGTTCTGAACTGGTAGTGTGAATTGCTAAACCGTATTTCACGTTGGTACTAATTCGCCTGGTCGGAGTTTCGCCCATTTGCCTGTTTCTTGTTTAAAGCTTAAGCAACCGACTACATCCCACTCCATTTGAATTTCCTCATCTGTAGTGCGAATATTCACATTAATAGAGGGTTCACTTGGTTCAAAATCGGGCGATTCGGTTAAATGTGGCTGCTGATGCTGATGTTCTACAGCATTGTAGGTAATGCAACGATCTACATAATGGCAATTTATACAAACACACATAATCCAACTCCAAAGGATTTTTCTGTTAATCTGTTTCAAGCCTTATCGGGATTTTAACTTAACCAAAACCCCGTCTGATCTGGATCTTAACATTTCGCTTCGGGACTGTTGGTCATCAATATCCGGCTTTTGTGTCCTATGTCTTCTGCATTGTCTCCCGAAACTTGGTGTTTTGACTTAGCGTGGATACCTCAAAATGCTTATTTAGTGGGTGGTGCGGTACGAGATGCTTTGCTAAAAAGAGAATCAGAGTATCTAGATTTAGACTTTGTATTGCTAGACGCGGTAAAAATAGCGCGAAAAATGGCTAGTCACTACAAAGCTGGATTTGTACTACTTGATGCCGATCGCCAAATTGCTAGAGTTGTATTTAAGCAAGCTACGGTAGACTTTGCCCAGCAACAAGGAAAGACGTTAGAGGAAGACTTGTATAGGCGCGATTTTACTGTAAATGCGATCGCGTACAATCCCTATACCAAAGAAATAATCGATCCTTTGCAAGGTTACAACGACTTGCAAAAGCGCGTGATGCGAATGGTGTCAAAAGCTAACTTACAAGACGATCCGTTGCGGCTACTACGAGCATACCGCCAAGCTGCCCAACTAAATTTTGCGATCGCCCCAGAGACTCAAGCAACTATTCGCACTCTAGCGCCACTACTGAGTAAAATTGCTCCAGAAAGAGTACGAGTAGAGCTTAACTATCTTTTAAATAGTCCTTCTGGTACTCCTTGGCTAAAAAGTGCTTGGGAAGATGGATTAATTGGTATTTGGTTGTCTCACACTACCCAGAAAAGTTTTATAACTTTATCACTGGTAGACTCCGCCGCCTTTTCCCTTCCTGGGCTACCTTTAGCTCAGGCTTTAAGCGATACAATCAAAACTACTTGGTTGGGTATTGCCAAGATAGCTTGTTTAGTTAGTAATGATCCTCAACTAGCAGAAATTGAACTACAGCAATTAACCTACAGCCGTGCAGAAATTCGCGCAGTGACAACAGCACTTAAATTATTACCGCCCTTGCAAGCTATCGCTGATAATCTAACCTTGAAAGTCCAATATTTATTGTTTCGTCAAGCGGGGGTAGTTTTTCCAGTCTTAGCAGTTCTTGCAGTGGCAAAGGGGACGCAAAAAGATATCTTAGTCCCCCTAATTAATCGCTATCTTACCCCAAACGATCCGGTTGCTCATCCACAATTATTGGTTAATGGCAAAGACTTGATGCAAGCGCTGAAAATAGCGCCTAGTCCTGTTATTGGAGAGTTATTGAATAAAATTGCGATCGCCCAAATCGAGGGGAAAATCTCTACTTCTGCCCAGGCTATAGAATTAGCCGCAAATTTACTTAAACATTCATAAATCTTGTCTTAAGCGTTGGTTAATTGGGTCAGTACCACTTTACCAATTGCCCTACCTGACTCAGCGTGTTTATGAGCAGCAGCAACGTCCGCAATGTTGAAGATTTTAGAATCCAGAAGTGGGCGCACTTTTCCTTCATCTACTAATTGAGCTAATTTCGAGAGAATTTCATGATGATAAGCACGACCTATCCCAGATAACATAGGAATTAGCATATAAACCAAATGCAACGTTAGTCCTTTTGCGTGCAATAAGGTTAAATCCTGAGAAGATAATGCAACTATAGACACAATAGTTCCATTGGGTTTTGCAGCTTTAAAAGCATTTTGCAGATTATCATTCCCCACCGTATCAAACACGACATCAAAACCTTGACTATCTGTATATTTTGCAACAAATTCCTCTACAGGCTGTTGATGGTAATTGATGGTAATATCTGCTCCCAAACGATGAGCGATCGCTGCTTTTTCATCGCTAGAAACTAGGGCGTATACCTTTGCTCCTGCCCACTTTGCCAGTTGAACGCCGATAGAACCTACACCCCCAGTTGCTCCGTAGACTAAAACTTTCTGCCCTGGCTGAACCCGTGCGCGATCAATAAGTCCTTCCCAAGCAGTGATTGAAACCAAGGGTAAAGCCGCCGCTTCTGCCATCGTAAGGGATTTTGGTTTAAGAGCGACCAATTTAGCGTCAGCCAACATATATTCAGCCAACGCGCCACCCAAGTTTTTTACACCGCCCGCACAGCCATAAACTTCATCTCCAATTTGAAAACGACCTACTCCTTCGCCAATATCTTCAATAATTCCAGCAACATCCCCGTGTAAAATAGCGGGAAAATTGGGAGCAATATCTTTCACAATGCCTTGTCTAATCTTGAAATCAACTGGATTAACGCTTGTAGCAGCAACCCGAATCAAAATATTATGAGGAAGAATTTTTGGGATAGGTAAATTTATCTCTTGGAAATTTTCTGGAGAGCCAAATTGCTTAATTATTAAAGCTTTCATTTTTTTAGCGGAGAGCGGAACATTTATTTAGTACCATTGCCGTAGTCCTGCCTGTAAGGATTTACAGAAAGGTACAGTAGTTACTTTTTGGTAAACATGGCTTTAAATTTCGATTCCAACGATTCTTTATTGAGCTACCAGCCTCAGCCTGCTTTAGAACGAGTTGCCAAAATGGATTTGTTTGATACAAACTGTGCTGGGCATCAACTGCTGGAGCATATTGCAAATAAATGGACAATTTTAATTGTTTATGCTTTAACACAAGGCAAAAAACGCTACGGCGAACTTAAGCAACAAATTGTTGGCGTGTCGCCCAAAATGCTGATTCAAAACTTAAGAAATTTAGAGCGACGTGGATTAATTCACAGAGAGATATACCCGACTGTTCCTCCACGAGTTGAATATTCACTTACTCCACTGGGGGTTACACTTGTTGAACCATTAGCAATAATTGGTGAATGGGCATATCAGCACATTTCCGATGTAAAAGCTGCAACGGAAAACTTCGATAATAGTCCAGATAACAATAATTACTGGAAACCTAAGTAGGTTGAACAAAAATAGCGAAGTAACCGGACTTTGTTACTCAAAATTCTAGATTAGATTGTATACCCAGGCGAAAATCAAAGATTATATTTTTTGCTATTAAGAGCGATTACTCTAGTCTAATCAGCGACTTCTTAAATCGGCTTGAGCAGGCGCAATCGAGCTAACAATTGCCGTAATCTTAATCAAACATTTATCACGCTAACTACGCTTGAATTGTGGAACAATTTTGCAGACTGCTGGTTCTAGTTAGCAAAATTGTTTTGAGTGAAAAAATTAAATGTCTTTACGTCTTAGATGCTGCATTTTTGCCCTGTTAAGCTTTAGTTTTCTACCCTCTGTTGTAGCGAAAACTGTAGCTAATCAAAGTCTAGCCCAGCAAAAACAAGGAAATTGGCAAGAGAGACCTGATTTTGGCAAATACTTCCAGCAAGCGGGTGTCAAAGGCACTTTTATACTATACGACTTCAAGAAGAATAAGTATTTGGTTTACAACCCTAAACGAGCGAATACCCGTTATATTCCTGCTTCTACCTTCAAAATTTTTAACTCGCTAGTTGCCCTTGAGACTGGTGTGGTGAAAGATGAAAATGAAGTTATTAAATGGGATGGTGTGAAAAGAGAGATTCCCCAGTGGAATCAAGACCACACAATGAAAACTGCGATTAAAGTCTCCGCCGTATGGTTTTATCAGGAACTAGCAAGACGCATCGGTGAAAAACGAATGCAGAATTATATCAATCTAACCAACTATGGCAATCGAGACATTGGTGGTGAAATAGATAAGTTTTGGTTGCAGGGGGACTTACGCATCAGTCCTAAAGAGCAAATAGATTTTTTAGTGAAGTTGCACAACAATAATCTGCCTTTTTCGCCTAGAGCGATCGCAATTGTTAAAAATATTTTAATTGTTGAGAAAACAGAAGACTATGTGTTGAGAGGGAAAACAGGCTTGAAGTCTGAGGTTGGTTGGTATGTAGGCTACTTAGAGAGCGATCGCAATACCTACTTTTTTGCAACCCAACTAGACATCGTTAAAGCAAAAGACACCAAAGCAAGAGTCGAAATCACGAGGAGTATTTTAAAAGACATGGGACTCCTACCCAAAAATCCCTAAAACTGGTGCAGTACCAAATCTTGATGCCACAATTGGCATTCATCCCACTCCTGGAGAGGAATTTTTGATGATAAAAGACTAACGCCGCAGATTATCTTTTTGCAGTTAAAGCAACATTAGAGGAAAACGTTAAAGGAGTATCTAGCTTCCATTGTTTCCCTTTATAAAACAAACATTGGTAAACCTGCATCCCACCATACCTAAACCCCGCCTCAAACGATTGCAGATAAAGATCCCACATCCGCAAGAACCGCTCGTCGTAGATTGAGGAGAGAGCAGATATTTTGTCTCTATTGTCATTAAAGTTACGCCTCCATTGCCTGAGAGTTTCAGCATAATGAGGCTTTAAGCTTTCGCAATGGGCTACAGACAATTTTGCTACTATCAATTCTCGCGTTATTTCATGCAGTTGAGGAACATACGCCCCTGGAAAAATGTATTTATCAACCCAAGCACCGTTTCTTTCATTAGTATTTGTGCCAACAGTGTGAAGCAAGCCAATTCCATGAGGTTTTAACAAGTTCGAGGCTGCTTTCATAAATGTGGCAAAATTGCCTTTACCGACGTGTTCAAACATCCCAATACTGACGAACTTATCGTATTGACCTTGCACTTCGCGATAATCTTTAACGACTATTTTAATGCGATCGCATAATCTCTTTTGCTCTACTCTTTCAATAGCTAACTTTGCCTGTTCCAAACTTAGTGTAATCCCCGTCCCCATGACACCATAATGCTCTGCGGCATAGATCAGCATTCCTCCCCAGCCACAGCCAATATCAATCAGCGATTCTTCAGGCTGCAAGGCAAGTTTGCGACAAATCAATTCATACTTCTGAAGCTGCATCTGCTCTAAAGTATCAGTTTCTTGGAGGCGATAACCACAGGAATAAGTTAACGTTGGATCGAGAAAGTGCTGATAAAAATCGTTGCCTAAGTCGTAGTGGTGTTGGACATTTTTACGACTGTTTTGAATCCAAATTGGCATTGTCCGCAGGCGTTGGGTGACTACTTTCATAAGCAATGGCAGCGTTACAAGACTTCGCGCTTTTGTATACACGCCGTTAGTATGAAATAGACCGATTAATTGGCTCAGGCGATCGCCCTCTTCGTCCCACCAACCCTCCATATAAGCTTCACAAAACCCCAATGCTCCAAAAGTCAGCACGCGATCATAAGTATTTGGGTTATGAACGATTAGACATAGTTGAATGGACGATTCCTTGTCTCCAAAACTAAATTCTTGACCTTGAGGATTAATAACTTTTAGATATCCGACTTCAATCAAGCTGAAAAGCTGATAGAGATAACGCTCTCCACTGGGTAGATTCTCCATAAATGATTTATTCCCTAGGTTTGTTTAAACTATCTAGATAAGAATGGTGTTGCGACAATTGACATTCATCCTACAACAGCCGGGGAATGCCTGATGCTAGATTGAACTATAAGTGCAGCGATATAAAGGACGCAATAAGTCATGACGTTTGATTACGATCTGTTTGTAATTGGTGCAGGTTCTGGTGGGCTTGCTGCTTCTAAACGAGCCGCAAGTTATGGGGCAAAAGTAGCGATCGCTGAAGAAGACTTGGTTGGCGGTACTTGTGTGATTCGCGGTTGTATTCCCAAAAAACTGATGGTTTATAGCTCTCACTTTCCCCAGCTATTTGATGATGCGGCGGGTTATGGCTGGCAAGTAGGCGAAGTCAAATTAGATTGGCAGCATCTTGTTAGCGTTATTGATCGTGAAGTAAGGCGGCTATCAAGCTTGCATATCAACTTTTTAGACCGGGCGGGGGTTGAACTAATCCCCAGCCGCGCCACTATTATCGATCCTCACACCGTAGAAGTTGATGGGCGCAAAGTTACGACAGATAAAATTTTAATTGCTGTGGGTGGCCGTCCTGTAAAGCCAAATTTACCCGGTATGGAGCTTGCGGTTACGTCCAACGAAATGTTCCACTTGAAGGAGCAGCCAAAACATATTGCAATTATTGGGGCTGGCTACATTGGGGTTGAATTTGCCTCTATTATGCGCGGATTAGGCTCTGAAGTTACGCAAATTATTCGCAAAGATTTAATCTTGCGCGGATTTGACAAAGATATCCGCCATGAAATTCAAAATGGCATGACTCATCATGGCATCAAATTTTTAACTAATACGGTAATTAAACAAGTTGAAAAAGTTGATGAACGCTTAAAGTTAACTTTATCTGGCGCACAAGAAGAATCAATAACTGCTGATGTTTTCCTCGCTGCAACCGGACGCGATCCGAATGTAGAAGGGCTAGGTTTAGAAAATGCTGGAGTTAATGTTATTGCTACGCCCTCCGATGGTATTGGCTATAATACCCGCAGCGCGATCGCAGTCAACGAATTTAGCCAAACATCCCAGCCAAATATCTTTGCCGTCGGCGATTGCACCGATAGGATAAATCTCACCCCCGTAGCCATTGGCGAAGGGAGAGCGTTTGCAGATACAGAATTTGGTAATAATAAGCGCTCTCTTAGTCATGAGAATGTAGCATCGGCGGTATTTTCAAATCCTGAAGCGGCTACCGTCGGGATGAGTGAAGAAGAGGCTGAGTCCAAATTTGGTGACGATGTTACCTGTTACCGCGCTCGTTTTCGCCCGTTGTTTCACAGCCTCACTGGGCAAGATGAAAAAACTTTAGTCAAGCTAGTTGTAGATAATAAAACAGATAAAGTTTTAGGCGCTCACATGGTAGGAGAGAACTCTGCTGAGATAATTCAAGGCATTGCGATCGCGGTTAATATGGGAGCCACCAAAAAAGACTTTGATGCAACCGTCGGGATTCATCCTTCTACTGCTGAAGAATTCGTTACCATGCGCTAAAAATTGGATTACATCTATCTTCATGGCTTTGCTTCTAGTCCCAATTCTGCTAAAGCAAACTATTTACGCCAAGCCTTTGCAGAACTAGCAATTGACTTGGAAACCCCGGACTTGAATCTGGGGAATTTTTCTCAATTGACAATAACGCGCCAAATAAAACAAATAGAGGCAGAATTTCCCCCGCCTTTTGCCCCTGTAACCTTAATTGGCTCAAGCTTGGGCGGTTTAACGGCGGCGTGGCTGGCAGAAAAATCGTTGCAAGTTCAGAGGTTGGTTTTACTTGCACCAGCCTTTGAATTTTTGTCTCATTGGCTGCCGCAGTTGGGAGAAGTGAAGCTAAAGCAATGGCAAGATGAGCAGCACTTAATGGTGTATCACTATGCTGAAATGCAATCGCTACCTTTAAGTTACAATTTTGCCATTGATGCTGCTAATTACCAAGATAATCAGTTATTGCGTCCAGTTCCTACTTTAATTTTGCATGGTCTTCACGATGAAGTTATACCCATCGCCGCCAGCCGTAATTATGCTGTTTCTCGTCCTTGGGTAAAGCTAATCGAACTAAATAGCGATCATGCTTTAGCTGATGTGATGAACCAATGGCAGCAGATTAAAAGTTTTATCATTCCCTAACAAAAAATATTTATGCTTCCCTTTATTCGCTCCGACTTAGATAACCTCCGCGCCTACAAACCTCATCCTGGTAGCAATACGAGCCAAGCCTTAGAATCCATGCTCGATCGCCTAGATACCAATGAATCTCCCTACAACTTGCCTAGCGAACTACAGCAAAAGCTGGCGTGGACGTATCAAGAAGTAATCGAGAGCAACCGCTATCCTGACGCGGGACACGACGAATTGAAGGCAAAAATTGCCGAATATGTCAACCAATCATCCTCTACTAATATTACTGGTGCTAATATTTCTGTTGGCAATGGTTCTGATGAAATTATCCGCTCCATCCTTATAGCCACCTGTGTAGGAAACGAAGGCTCAATTTTAGTTGCCAATCCAACGTTTGGAGTGTATGCAATTTTTGCTCAAACCTTGAGCATTCCTGTAATTAGTATAGAGCGATCGCCAATTAATTTTGAAATCGATTTAGCCGCCGCCCAAAGTGCGATTACTCAAACTAATAACCCACCCATTAGAGTAGTTTTTGTAGTTCATCCCAATTCCCCCACTGGTAACGCTTTAACTGCTAACGAACTAGCATGGCTGCAAAGTTTGCCAGAACATATTTTAGTAGTAATTGACGAGGCTTATTTTGAATTTAGCCAAAATACTGTTGTTAGTGAGTTATCACAGCGTCCTAATTGGCTAGTGTTGAGGACATTTTCTAAAGCGTTTAGATTAGCCGCCCATCGCGTCGGTTACGCAATTGGACACCCAGATGCGATCGCATCAATTGAAAAAATCCGCCTACCCTACAATCTACCTACTTTCTCTCTAGCCGCCGCTCTAATCGCTCTCCAAGAGCGACAACTATTACTAGATGTTATTCCCCAACTATTAGCAGAACGAGTTACATTAACTCGCGCTCTATCTCAACACTCAATCCTACAAGTGTGGGAAAGCGCGGCTAATTTCATCTACATTCGGCTCAAAACCAATTCCCCCCAAGCAGAAGAACTATTAAATCGCCTTAATGAGCAATTAAAAGCTAATGGAACTTTAGTCCGTCATATTAGCGGTGGATTAAGAATTACGGTAGGCAGCCCCGACGAAAACCAGCGCACTTTAAGCCGCCTCCAAGCTGCTTTATCCAATCTTGTCTCTCTCTAAAGTTAGAGGATTTATTTTCCCTGTCCATTAAAACTCCGATAGGAGCGGCGTACTGCACTCACCGTTTGCGGCAATACGCCTACTAATAAAGCAAACGCCTCATCGGGCAATTGAGCTACAGTCTCCGAGTCAAAGTATTGTTCAAATTGTTCCAAAATCTTTTGCACTCGCTGCTGTGGTACGGGCTTTTCTGTAATTTGTTTCATCAAGCGAATCCACTGCCGCCTAATTAAATACGCCTTTTGCCTCTCCTCATGAGAATCGGGAGATAACAAAGAGAGATTTCCGACCGGCAATGCTAACGTACAATCAAGATCGTGAATGCTACCTACTGCTGCCCCTGGTCCAGCAAACTCAGCATGGAAACCTTTGTAGAGAATCAAGCCGTTACGACGACGACTATTGACCACTAGCACTTGTCCACTGTGAAGCATTTTCACTATTTCTGAGGCATTCTTTTCTTCACTGGGATTTGTCATTTCACTAGCGCCAAAAGAACTAGCGACCCAAACACCTTTGGCAGCCAAATCAATTAATGCCATTGCCGCTTGATAGCGCTGATGGTTTCCGCTATCCATCTGGTTTCCTGTGAGTTTCGGCATCACAAATAGCTACAAAGAAAATCAAAATTTTTAATTTTCTTTCACCACTTTAGACTATCTAATTGATAAAAAAGATTAGTCTTTGAACGCGAGAATAATTCTATTCTATTGTATTTAGTTAAACTAAATGGCTACAGTTTAAAGCCTTAATAAAGATTGGTTAAGAAAAATGTAAACTTTTCGTAAAGTTAGAATTAATTATTTAAAGTAGCGATCGCAAAAAAGCTTATTAATTTAAAAATAGTAGATCCGTAGTATTAGTTACTATATATAAGCAAATAGAAAAAGATTATTTTTAATTAGATTAAACAATTATTAAATCTACCCTTCCAAGGGAAATGTCATAGCACGGTAACTCTAAGCATAACTTGGAGAATTTGCAAACAAAAAAAACGAATCTGCCCCTAACTAAGGCAAATGCTTGTGTAGTAATATCTGCTGCGGTCGTCCTAGGAGGCGGTTGCTCAAGTTATTGTCAATCTGGTGCAATCGATAACCTAGCTTGAAATATAGCTGCCGCGCTTGATAGTTGTTTTCTAAGACATGAAGATAAATATCATGAAAACCCCACTCTAAAACAACTCGTTCGCAACTCAGTAATAGTTGTACCGCAATTCCCTGACGGCGGTTTGTTGGGTGCACTGCCAAGTTTGACAAGTATGGATAGCGTAAATACTTGCCCCCCCAAAACACGCTAGTTGGACGTATTGCTATTTCTAATGTTCCAGCCAGCGTTTCTACATTACTACAGAGTTTCCCTGCTGGATCTACTTTAGCTGTACCCTTTGCTGCCACTAAGCAAGCATGATGAGGAGCAAAAGTCCGCAGGCGATTTCGCACGTCTTCATATATTCCTAGACGTAACAGTGGATAAGCCCAGCCCAGCATTCCTTCTTTAGAGTGAAAACTATCGGCAAGAATTTCAGCTACTGCGCTCACGTCTTCAAGTTGAGCCGCCCGAATTTGCAAATAGAAATCAGATTGACGTTCTTCTGCTGGCTGATAATCGGTTGAAGAAGACAATGTTTTTAAACAATAATATTTACCCGTCAATATCCTAAACGATTTTTGCAGCAACAGTAAAACATTAGCAGTAGCAAAAATCCCATCTTAAATGATTATAAAGTTCGGCGAAGTATGTTATGATTGCAATTCTGCCACAATCGCAGAGCCGTTCGCGGGTGTAGTTTAGTGGTAAAACCTTAGCCTTCCAAGCTAATGATGCGAGTTCGATTCTCGCCACCCGCTTAAAATAAATGTCCCCACAATCATAATGACTGTGGGGTAATCGTACTTTTTAGTTCAAATTAAGCGATCGCAAGTTCAAACAAGAAATACTTAATTTTTATCTTTTCTACCTGCAATCGCTTCTAAAAAATTCTTTGATTTGTCTTCAACAGAAATGGCATCTTGAGAATTTTCTGGACGACTCATTTGGTCAATATCGGCGGCTCCCTGAATTTCGTTTAAACCTTGATTAGCTTTAATTTTGGTTTCTTCTTGAGAATAGGGGTCTTTTAAAACTGCTTTTTGAGCTTCTTTCTCAATACTTTGAAGATTTGCTTCACCTTGTTGAGGAGAAGATTTACTGCTTGTCGGATTTACAGGATCGGCTGAAGCCGGAAACGCATTTGAAAGCAATAATAAAGTACAAACACAGGCAGCTAATAAAAAACGAACTGGACGCAGTGCGGACATACTGAAGCGGATACGCATAGGGGCTTTCTCCTAGTGATAGCAATTGTTATTCAGACTTTTATTGAGTTACTATTTGCCAGTTGCTAACTTGGTAAAACACCCCGCACCCTATACCAGCAAAGTCCTATAAGACAAGTCTTGAGAACAACTGTTTTGGGCGGTATAAAAAGCAAAAGCTAATAGTTCCAGGACTAAAACTCAGCAAAAACCCGAACAACTATTTATGTTAGCTTAAATTGTCACTTCTACTACATCTACATCAAGATAGATATAACTTCGCTAATTTTTATGCTCTAAATGTAAAGAAAATACTCAATTTTTAGTTATAAAATCAACTTTTGGTAAGATTGGGTCTTGAACAATTCCTACACCTTTGAAACCCCATCTTTGGAGCAAATTTCCTAATTGATTACCAAGGATAGTTTCTACAGAAAATTTTTCACGGATATCGTTGCCGTGAGTATTTAGGTAACTTAAAGCATCAAAGCTTTCGTTAAATATTAATAGGTAATTGTGAGAAGTTTTAGGGTTACTTTCTTCATTATTTAAGCGGGCAACAAGGTAACTACCATCAGCTTTAGAGCGAAGCAGATAATAAACTTGAGAAAACATATCATACCAAAAATTAAATTAGCTGCTAGCTTGAGAATTATTAATTAATATTTTCTAGGCGGATTCTGGGATCGACAACTTTTAGCAGCAAATCTGCAAGTAAGTTACCAACAATTAGCATTACAGCACCCATAACTAAGCTTGCCATAACTACATAAAGGTCTTGAGCCGTCACTGCTTGTAAAATTAATCTTCCTAAACCAGGCCAATTGAAGAAGAATTCGGCAATAAATGCCCCACTCAGCAAACTAGCTAGTTCAAAACCCAAAAGCGTAATCAAAGGATTAATCGCATTTCGCAGCGCATGAACGTAGATTACCCGATTTTCTGACAGTCCTTTAGCCCGTGCTGTTTGGATGTAGTCTTGGCGCAGTACATCTAATAATTCGCCGCGCGTAATGCGTTGCAATCCAGCGAAGCTAGTAACACTTAAAGCAATAGTCGGGAGAATCATATGCCAAACAATATCTAAAAACTTGCCGACAGGAGATAAATCGTCGTGATTGATGCTAGTCATATCCCCTACGGGAAATAATGGCGAAATATTTTGCGCCAAAATTAATAGTAATAAAGCGGTGATAAAACTGGGGAAACCTTGCCCCGTATAGCTAATAACCTGGAGAATGCGATCTATAGGGCGATTTTGCTTGACGGCGGCGACAATACCTAGAGGAATCGAGATCGCCCAAGTTACGATCAATGAAGAAATCGCCAGTAACAATGTCGGCGGTATGCGCTCCCACAATAGCGATGCTACTGAGCGCTGATAGACAAAACTTTGTCCAAAATTACCTTTGCTAACTACTTGCCACAGCCAGCGTTTGTACTGTTCTATCCAGGGTAAACCTAAACCAAATTGAACGCGCAGTTCCTCAATTCGCTCCGGCGAAATCTTGGGATTTGTTTTCAATGTACTCAAATAATCGCCCGGTGCTAACTGAATAATAAAAAACGATAGCGCCGATGCCAGCAACAAGGTCAATAGCGCTTGCAATACTCGTTTAACTACATAAACAAAAGTCTCGCCTGTGAAAAACCTAGTTAACCAATCTCCCGCCGCCGTTAAAGAAACCTTACTAGAAGTCATATTTACATCAACGATTTTAGTTAGTATTCTATCAACGACACGATTGGCACTGATGGTAAGCGATCGCGCCCCTGTAAATCTTTTAGCTCGATAATAAATCCAAAACCTACCAATTCGCAGCCGCAAAGTTGGACTAACTTCGCTGTAGCACTTGCCGTCCCTCCTGTCGCAATCAGATCGTCTACAATCAACACTCTACTTCCTGGCGTTAAAGCATCTTGATGTACTTCTAAGCAATCAGTGCCATACTCTAAATCGTACTCAACCGAATGTACCGCTCCAGGCAATTTACCAGGTTTACGCACGGGGACAAAGCCTTTTGCCAATTTATAAGCCAAAGGCGCACCAATAATAAAGCCCCGCGACTCCATCCCGATAATATAATCAGCATTTAAGCCAATACTTGCCGTTTTTTCAGCTAAACTGTCGATGGCATAGCACAATCCGACTGGATTGCTGAGTAGAGTAGTAATGTCTCGAAACATAATTCCGGGTTTGGGAAAATCGGGAATATCACGAACCAGTAACTTTAAATCCATAACGGTGCAAACAGATACAATAGATTGCTCGCTCTAACAATGGAGAGTCTCGGAAAAATCGTACACTAGCATAGTTAGATTGTTTTGATAATCGCACTTTTATTGATGATTATTGTCTTATTACTTATATTTCTCCCGTCGATAGCAAGATGTGCGAACTTCCGTCACCTAGTATCGGTGAAATCCGATTGGAAAACCTTAATACGAAAAGGAAACTGCCATAGTTTAGTTGACTGAGTAAAAATTAGTTAATTGTCTAGTTAGTTAGTGCCGGGAAGATTAACTAAAACTTCTGCTTAAATGTATTTGTTATTTGGCGAAAAGCCAAAGCGCCCGCCCAGTTTGTAAGGAAAAATGCTTTTGTGAGCTTCCAGCCATTAGATACACCTGTTGAATCACTGCCATTAATTTTAGACAGCTTACCTAATCCATCTGTCGAAGAAAGAGCGTGTCCGCAAAGAACTAGGTTACAGATTGACTTGATTTTACTAGCTATTGAAGCTTTGGAGCTTGAAGGAGCCGAAGCTATTTTAGGAGTAGCTAGTGAATTGGAACTAAGTGATATTATTAAAAATCGCGTAAATTTATGGCGAATGCGGAGTACTAATCCGCTAAGAAGAGCGCATACTCGTCGTCCTTTGAGCTTAGTTGAGGCGAAAGCATTAGCAATCGTTGCCTGTTACCTAGCACGGCGGATGACGGTAGTAATTCGTCAGTTACTAATTGCCTATCAGCAGATGAGCGATAAGCAAATTCCTCTAGAACAAAATTTACGGCTAGCAAGTTACTTAGAGCGATTTCAAGCTCATTTCAAAAGTCGCATGAATCCTCGACGTTCGGGGGCGATCGCTTATCACAACAAAGAAAAATCGGACGAACTAGCTCTAAGCTTATTAGAACAACTACTGTTTTGTACAGGAACTTCTGGAATGCAACGGTTTTGGATTAGTTTGTTTGACGGGGAAGTAGAATGACCATTCAACGCAAGTACAGCTTGCCAAGCTGCGTATTGGTGGTAGAGGGTTTGAGCGATATGGCAACGGTTGCGCCACTTGCAGACGGTAGACCTGTAGTATCAATGCTCGTAAATGCTGAATGTCATTTTCCTAATTCTCAGCAACCAACTTTGAGTGGCGGACGAGACTTTTTAGATAGCTTAGTGAAGTCTGCAAGCTTTTACACTCAAGAATTTTTGAGTAAAGTTCCCCATCGCCAAGCTCAAGACTCTGAGCCAGAACTTGTACAGTTACACAAGTTAGACAAAAATAGGCATAGATTGACGGTACGTTCTCGTTCTACCCCACACGTAGAATCTGCCGTTGAGCCAGTAACGATCGATTTAACTACAGTCCAGCTATTTGACTTAGTAGAAGCAGTGGATCAGTTATTGGTAGATAGTCGAACTTTACCGGATTTATCGTTCAAAATCAGTCCAATTTCCAAACGTTACGTTACTTCCCGTCAAAATGTAGCCAAGGAAGCTGTACCTGCTGCTATTGGCGTATCGAGTTTAGCACTAGCTGCGATCGCATTTTTCTTAGTCCCTATCCCCGAAGTCCAACCACCCAAACCCGCACAGCAGTCTACCACTCAGTCTAATTTGGCTAAACAAGCGCCAGAGATTACTGATCCAGTAAAGTTATCAGCTTTAAGTCAACAGCTTTATAAGCAGCTAGACTCAGCCTGGAAAACGCGGAATCTGGCGCAAGACTTGAGTTATCAAGTAGTTGTATCGCCAAAAGGTGCGATCGTGGGTTACAAGGCGATTGATGGCGTTTCTAGCAACCAAATTGAACAAACGCCCTTGCGGAGTTTATTAACTCCCGGCAGCGCTACGCCAAGCACTCCTCCTCAGCCCATAGCTCAGTATAAGGTAAGGTTTGCTAGAGATAATAAATTGCAAATTACTAATTGGGCTGAAAATAAATAGTATTCTTTCCTTGGACTTAAATTGCAGGCAGAATTAGCGATCTAGAGGAATTGGAAAAAATCGCCTCTACCGCAAAATCTTTCGCATATAATTACTCCACAACCGAGCAGCTTGGGCGCTACTACCGGATGTCGGCGAATTATTATCATTTCCTAGCCAAACTCCGGTGACAAGTTGCTGACTGGGAATAAAGCCGATAAACCACAAATCCACGTTGTTGTTGGTAGTACCCGTTTTACCTGCTTCTCCTAAGCCAATAGCCGCACTTCTACCCGTACCGCGCTCAATTACACCCTGGAGCATATTTGTCATTGTATCCGCTACCTGGGGCGACACTACCTGCACGTTAGTATTAGAACTTTTGTCAAAATCATAAATAACACGGCAAGTTTTCAAGTCCTGACGATTTGGACAATCGCTGCTATCGAGAATCCGACTAATTAAGTGAGCGCGATTCCACTTGCCATTGTTAGAAATTGCTCCAAAAGCTCCGGTCATTTCTAGGACGCTAACTTCACTTTGACCCAACACTAACCCTGGTACAGGGTTGAGGGATGATGTTATTCCTAGTCTCGTCGCCATTTGGACTACCTTATCTAACCCCACGTCTTGAGCTAACCGTAGCGCGATCGCATTTTCTGATAACGCAAGTCCCGTCGCCATATCTACACTACCGCTAGAGCGTTCACAACCGCGATATCCTTGCCCTTGCCAACTTAGCGGCGCACAGGAATAAACTCTCCTTGGGGAAATTCCTTGCTCAATTGCGGAAGTATAAGTAAATAGCTTGAAAGTTGAACCTGGTTGGCGCTTTGCTTGAATAGCGCGATTAAACTGACTTGCACGGTAATTTGTGCCACCTACTAGCGCCCTTATTCCCCCAGTGCTGGAATCGAGGGTAACAACGGCTCCTTGGGAAAAGTTATAGCTGCCGCCACTATTACTTACAGTAGTACGCAAAGCCGATTCTGCTTGCGCTTGCATTTTGGGGTCTAACTGCGTCTCAATAATAAAATTACCTTCGGTTGCTAGTTCTTTCCCTAGTAAGCGTTGCAGTTCTTGAAATACCGAAGCATAAAAATAGGGAGCAATGGTGTTAGCTTGCTGTTCGCAAACTTTACGGCTAATTTCAACGGGCGATCGCCTAGCTCTATTTGCTTCATCTTGGCTAACAAAGCCCTGCTCTAGCATCCTAGCAATGACACGATTGCGGTAGTCAATTGCTTTATAACCACCACTATCGCCACACAAATTAAAACCGTTGGGAGCAGGTAAAATTCCGACTAAAGTTGCTGATTGTGCCAAAGTTAAATCTTTAGCGGCTTTGTCGAAGTAGTAACGCGCCGCATCCTCGAAGCCGTAAGTATCTGAGCCTACATAAATCCGATTTAAGTAAGTTAATAGCAGAAAATCCTTACTGTAAAATGTCTCTAGCTTTAGTGCTACTACCGCCTCTTTAAGTTTGCGTCCTAGAGAATCTTCTGCCCCTACATATTCTCGAAACAAGCTACGGGCGACTTGCTGAGTTACGGTGCTGGCTCCTTGCTGAAATCCTTTGCCCTGCACGTTGATAACTATAGCCCGCAACACGCCAATCGGATCGACTCCCAAGTGCCAGTAAAAGCGGCTGTCCTCCGATGCTACAACAGCATCAGGTAAGTAAGACGAAAAGTCTGATAAGCGCTTCATATCTACGTGCGCTGTAGTCCGGGGCGGACGTAGAGGCGTTTGACCATCGCGGGCATAAATAACTACAGGCCCTTGAGTTGGTGTTGGTAGGGGTGTTACGGAGAACTTTGTCCACTCCAAACCAACTGCTAACGCCAAAAGTGCTGTTACACCACTAAGTCCGTAAGCTCCCCAAGTAGCTGCTTTAACGTATAAGGGTGGCTCGTCTACATATTGCACTCTTACAGAGGCGGCAAGTTCTGGAGGTCCAAGAGTAAATACATCACCGTGACGCAGTTCTAACGCTTCGATCCGTCGCTTGCCTTGATAGATGCCGTTCGTCGAATTTTCATCTTTGATTGCAAAGTGCGATCGCCGATTATGGGCATCCCGCGACAAAGATAAATGCACCTGACTAACAACCGGATTGCGGACAACTATATCGCAAGACTTTGAACTGCGACCGAGTAAATAGCGATCGCCAAGCAATGGGTAAACTTCTGCTTTATCTGCTCCCGCCTCCTGTATCCATAGTTCTGGTACTCTAGCTTTGGGTTTAAGTGCTAGTGCCTGAAAATTTACTTTTGCTTGAATTGTTTGTACTGCTTGGGTTACTTGCCCCACAAATGTTTGCGGTTTTACAGGAGGCTGTGGAGGACTCATAATTTGCGGTTACTTAGTTACTAATTTTACAACATAAAAAATTAAGTATGTAAAATAGATTTAAATTTCTCTTTAATCTATTTTACTTATAAGCTGCACAGCCTGTTTGCAGTCTAAATTTCACCGATTTGACAATTTTTTATTCACATTAATTTAAATTAGACATCTGTATTAAGGTAGATTTTTGCAAGTCTGTCCTTTGTTCTAATATTCGGAAAGCTTAATTGAGGTTAATTGGTGTGAAGGCGAAATATTTAACCATCATTTGCACAACATTTGCATTGGCAGTAACTGGTAACGTTGCTTTAGCTCAGTCCACTACTGAGACTAAAACTCCAGAAATCAAGCTTTCCCGCGACGGTTTCAAAATCTTATGCGAGCGTTTTCCGCTCAATTCTCGTTGCCCTGGTGGGGATACGCGCATATCTCCCACATCATCTACTGGAACAAGTGGGACTACAGGCACTACAGGTACTGAACCATCAGCAAACCCCACCGCGCCAGATCCTGCGACCCCCGACCCTAACGCGCCGGGAACTAGCGGCGACACACCACCTACAGATACAACATCTCCTGGTGTTCCTGGTGGTGCTGGTGATACTATAACTAATCCATCAAGACCTACAGATCCAATGTCTCCTGGTGGTTCTGGTGGTATGCGTATGCCGGGAACTAGCGGCGACACACCACCTACAGATACAACATCTCCTGGTGTTCCTGGCGGTGCTGGCGATACTATAACTAATCCATCAAGACCTACAGATCCAATGTCTCCTGGTGGTTCTGGTGGTATGCGTATGCCGGGAACTAGCGACGACACACCACCTACAGATACAACATCTCCTGGTGTTCCTGGCGGTGCTGGCGATACTATAACTAATCCATCAAGACCTACAGATCCAATGTCTCCTGGTGGTATGGGTGCGCCGGGAACAAGTGGGGACACACCACCTACAGATACAACATCTCCTGGTGTTCCTGGCGGTGCTGGTGATACTATAACTAATCCATCAAGACCTACAGATCCAATGTCTCCTGGTGGTTCTGGCGCTCCTGGTCGTCCTGGTGCTGGCAATGGCACAATTCCGGAAGGAAGTCCACCGCCTACTTCCTCTCCATCTCCCTCCCGCTAATTGACTAGAAGCCAAACGAGGTGCGATCGCTGATTGAACTTTAGTTTGCTGTACAGCTTTACTACCTAGATAGCTCATATCTATCTAGGTAGTGAGATTTTTAAAATATATTCTTATAGCTTTATATTTAACAAGTTAGGAGCGAGGATTGCGCTCGGCGCTTGGCTTATTAAAACTATCAATCAACCAACAGATAATTCCTAAATTAATAGATACATCTGCTAGATTAAATACAGCAAACTGAATTAAGCGAAAATCTATAAAGTCTACGACGCTACCGAAAATAAATCTATCAATACCATTTCCCATTGCTCCACCTAAAAGCAATCCATAGCTTACTTGTTCGAGCTTTTTTAGCTTGCCGCTAAACAAGGCAAATGCCATCAAGCCCAAACTTACAAGCAAAGACAACCAGCGTAGTATATCAGCCCTACCAGTCAAAATACTAAAAGCTGCGCCTGTATTTCTGACGTAGGTAAAATGAATTACCCCAAGTATTAATGGCTGCGTTTCTAATAAGTTAAAGTTTTGTACGACCCAATACTTAGTAGCTTGGTCTAAACAGAAACTAATAGTAGCAGCAATCCAAAAAATACTATTTTTTAAACGCATAATAATTTGTGAGAATTAAAGAAGACGTTCAAGTTTTGGACTGCGAACGTTGTTTTTGAGAAATTAATTTAAGCTCAAGGATAAGAATAGTTAGCAAGCTCTTGTTTAATAAAACATTAAGCGCCTTAAACCATAAGCTAAAACTGTAACTGCACAGACTATTACTAACTGTCCTGGTAAAGGGTACAAAGAATATTTGAGCGCTAACTGTATTAAAGGTAATTGAGAATTCACCCAGTTGAAAGCATGACTGAAAACTAAATAGATTAAGCCTGTAATATGAACAGCCGATAAACCAAGTAAGCAGCTAAAGGCAAGAGATTCTATTTTTGGCCGAGTTTTGAAAGCTAACAAGCCACAAACCCACGCGCCAGGAATAAACCCTAAGACATAACCAAAATAAGGCTGTTCTAAGTAGTTAACCCCACCGCCTTGAAAAAATACAGATAGCCCAGTTAAACCGAGCAGTAAATAAGCAATTTGAGAAATAGCGCCAGCATTTTTACCACCCATACAACCTACTAATAGTACTGCGCCAATTTGATAGGTGATACCCAATGAAATAGTTTGCACTCCACTATAATTCCAGTTCAAAGGTGAACTGGTAACGTAGGCATCTAAAAAAGTACCACCAATAGTCAGGAGTAAGCCAATAAAAGCCCACATTACTTGATTGAAAGCAGTCACAGCTTTGAGCAGACAAGAGGGACAACAGAGACAAGGTACAATCTCCTCATCTCCTCATCTCCTTACGGGGCCATTCGCCAGGAATTGGTGCCTCGCCACCCATAAGTCCAAGGTCCTTGAGCATAGCTTGGTCTTGCTCTGGCGGCTGTCCCATTGTCGTTAGGTAATGACCAACGAGCATAGCATTGATACCAGCTTTTAAACCCATTGCTTGAATTTCACCCATTACAGCTTCACGACCGCCAGCATAACGTAAAATTTGCTGAGGCAAAATGAGGCGAAAAATTGCGATCGCTTTTAAGGCTTCATAGGGATCTAGTTTAGGGCGGCTTTCTAGCGGTGTTCCGGGGCGGGGAGTAAGTAAGTTCAAGGGTACAGATTCTACTTCTAATTCGCGCAATGCCAAAGCTAGATCGATCCTGTCTTCCCAACTTTCCCCTAGTCCAATAATTCCCCCGGTGCAAGCTTGGATTCCTGCGGCTTTGAGGTTTTTGATTGTCGTGACGCGATCGCGCCAACTATGAGTTGTGACAATATTAGGAAAAAAGCTTTCTGATGCTTCTAAATTGTGGTTGTAGCGCGTTACACCAGCAGATTTTAGAGCTTGGGCTTGTTCTGGTGTAACTTCACCTAGGGCGCAGCAGGGCTTGATATTCGTCTCGGCTAAAATTTGTTCTACGGTGGCTAAAATCTGCTCAAACTCTGTAGATTTGGGGCTGTTGTACTTAGGTCCCCGCCCTTGACTTACTAAGCAAAAACGTTTTGCCCCGGCGGCTTCGGCGGCTTTAGCTTGAGCCAGAATTTCCTCGCTAGACTTTAATCCATATACAGGCGAATCGTCGCCTTGATGGTGCGCTGACTGGGAGCAAAAGCCGCAATTTTCCGAGCAATTACCCGATTTTACGTTGATTATGCTACATAAATCTACTGTATTGCCGCAGCAAGCTTGACGAACGCGATCAGCGATCGCACATAACAGTAAAATATTTTCTTGACCTTCTATTTGGGTAAGAGAAATCGCTGTTTCTCGCGCGATTAATTCTCCACTGACTATCCGCTCTGCTAAATTATCGAGCCACTCTTTTAATAACTCTTTGTTGCTAGGCAAATCGGTATTCAATTGATTAAAGGCGCTTGACAAGGATGTGGGAACCACTTTTTGCCCCTAGATTGCATAACTTAACTTGAGTGCTGGAATTTTACCACTGGATCGCCCCATTTACTTCGGCTTTTGCGATTGACATCCCAGAAAACTTGGTACATGGATTATATAGATACAGTAATCCTATTTAACTAATCCTTCAACAACAACTTTTGTTATTGTTAATCTTCTCTTTACCTAGTCTTTACAACAAAAGGTTAATGTCGAAACGAATACTCGTAAAAGTACGCAGAGCTTGCTATGTTTTTCCGTATTGCTTCAACTCGTAGAGCTTTTTTGTTGTCGCTAGTAGCCCTTTCATTTGGAATTGCCTCCTGTCAGCAGCAAACGCCGAATGCTCCTAGCGCAAATACTAATTCCTCAGCTAGCCCAGCCGTAGATACAAATAGTGCTGGCGCAACCCTTAACGGAGCAGGTGCATCATTTCCCGCTCCGTTATATCAGCGTTGGTTTTCTGAGTACAACAAGACTAATCCCAACACCAAAATTAGTTATCAATCCGTAGGTAGTGGTGCGGGCGTAAAACAGTTTACTGCCGGAACTATAGACTTTGGCGCTAGCGATACTGGCATGACCGAAGCAGAAATTGCTAAGGTATCTCGTGGAGTTCTTTTAGTCCCAGCAACTGCAGGTAGTATTGTTCTGGCATATAATTTACCAGGAGTGCAAGGTTTAAAGTTGTCAAGAGACGTTTACCCAGATATCCTTTTAGGCAAAATTACCAATTGGAACGATCCTAGAATTGCCAAAATTAATTCTGGCTTGAATTTACCAAATTTACCAATCACAGTCATCTATCGTTCAGATGGTAGCGGTACTACAGCAGTACTGACAAAACATCTCAGCACCATCAGTCCAGCTTGGAAAAGTGGTCCTGGAGAAGGTAAATCTGTTAGTTGGGCCACAGGCACAGGCGCAAAGGGAAATGAAGGTGTAACCGCCCAAATTCAACAAACTCAAGGTGCAATTGGCTACACAGAGTATGGGTACGCTACACAAAACAAAATTCCCTTTGCTGCTCTTGAAAATAAAGCCGGTCAGTATGTAGAAGCTTCCGCCGAAAGCGCATCTCAAGCCCTTGCTTCCGTAGAATTACCAGCAAACTTCCTTGGCTTTGCTCCCGACCCATCTGGAGAAAACGCCTACCCCATCGTGTCTTATTCGTGGATCATGGCTTACAAAAACTATGACGATCCAGCGAAGGCGCAAGCAGTAGAAAATATGCTGAAGTGGGGATTGACAGAAGGACAAAAATATAGCGGCGAGTTAGGATATGTACCTTTGCCGGAAAACGTAGTCAGTAAAGTTGAAACAGCCGTTGATGCTCTCAGTAAGTAATAGTCCCACAGTAGATATCGCGCTTATAAGTCTATCTAGGAAAACAACTCATGAGTTCGTTCGCTCCACAAGCTCAAGCAACCATTAGACCACGCGCTAGCTGGGAAAAAAATCTAGACCGAGGCTTCGTTTGGCTAACGCGGTTACTGGCCTTTGCGATCGCCGCAGTTTTGCTTTGGATTGCGGTAGAAGTAGCGATCGAAGCAATGCCAGCAATTCAAAGATATGGTTTAGGATTTCTCACTTCGACCGCCTGGAATCCTGTAACTGAAGAATATGGTGCATTACCCCAAATTTACGGCACTCTAGTCACGGCATTTATTGCCCTATTTTTAGCAGTACCAATTGGCGTGGGAACAGCCCTTGTAGTCAGTGAGAATTTTCTCCCATCTTCAGTGCAAACTGTAGTTGTATTTCTGATTGAAATATTGGCAGCAATTCCCAGTGTAGTCTATGGCTTGTGGGGCATTTTTGTATTAATTCCTATACTTACACCTATAGGCCGAGTATTGCACTCATCCCTCGGTTGGCTACCAATATTTAGTACGCCTCCTTCGGGGCCAGGTGTATTCCCGGCGGGTATAGTTTTGACGATTATGATTTTGCCAATTATTACGGCAATTTCCCGCGACGCATTAGTTTCGTTGCCTCCCGACTTGCGGCAAGCAGCCTACGGATTGGGGGCGACGCGCTGGGAAACAATTTTCCGGGTACTATTGCCTGCGGCAACTTCAGGCATTGTGGGGGCGACAATGCTAGGGCTTGGTAGGGCTATGGGCGAAACTATGGCGGTAACTATGATTATCGGCAATTCTAACCGCATTAGTCCATCTATCCTCACTACAGGAAATACAATTGCTTCACTGCTAGCAAACCAATTTGCTGAAGCCGATGGTATTCAAATCGCTGCTTTGATGTATTCAGCGCTAGTTTTATTTGGGTTAACTCTGATAGTAAATGTTTTGGCGGAGGTAGTAGTGCGTAAAGTTGGGAGAATTTAAATAAAGTGAAATTTGCTGCGATTAAACTAGAGGCAGAGCGTGAAGTATGATATCTCAAAATCCAGACCAGTCTACCAAAAATACAGGAAACCGCAGCTTAAATCGTTCTCCTAACTCTCAGCGAGTAATGTTTGGCACGGTAATGACAGCTTTGGCGTTTGCCTGCACGGCGATCGCTTTAATACCTTTGATTGCTGTACTCAGCTACGTCATAATCAAAGGCTTTAGCCGTCTTAGCCTCAGCGTGTTTACAGAACTCCCTCCACCCCCATTAGTAGAAGGCGGCGGTTTTGGTAGTGCGATCGTCGGCACATTAATGATGGTAGGCATCGCTGCTCTAATTAGTATTCCTGTCGGTGTACTCGCAGCTATTTATTTGACTGAGTTTAGTAAAGGTAAAGTAGCCGATGCCATCCGGTTTGCAACTAATGTACTTAGCGGTGTTCCGTCGATCATTGCCGGAGTTTTTGCCTACGGTGTAGTGGTACTGACAATGGGCAGTTTTTCGGCGATCGCTGGTGGCATTGCTTTATCAATTTTGATGCTACCGATTATTGTTCGTACTACCGACGAATCGCTACAATTAGTCTCAAAAGACCTGCGTCAAGCGGCAGTAGGTATTGGGGCAACGAAGTTTCAAACTGTAGTCCAAATTGTTTTGCCTGTTGCTATTCCCGCTATTATTACCGGCACAACTTTAGCGATCGCTAGAGCCGCCGGAGAAACCGCACCATTGTTATTTACAGCCCTATTTACGCAGTTTTGGCCCACCAACTTAACCTCTCCTACTCCATCACTGGCGGTTTTAGTTTACAACTTTGCGATCGTGCCGTTTGATAACCAACAAGAACTTGCTTGGGCGGCTTCCTTAGTTTTAGTATTTTTAGTTTTGATTACTAGCATTATCTCTCGCATTGCTACCCGCAAGCGGGCTTAACCAATTTTTATTTAAACTCTACCGCTCCTAATCCAATTTTCTGCTTACTTCTGTAGCAAGTCTCAACACCCCTAATCATATATGACCACTAAAACCCCAACTTCTAATCAAACTCAGACCATTCTGCGGACAGAAAATCTCAATGTTTACTATGGTAATTTCCTGGCACTAAAAAATATTTCCCTAAACATTTCCAAAAACCAGATTACCTCTTTTATTGGCCCTTCTGGTTGTGGTAAAAGTACATTGTTGCGGTGCTACAACCGTCTTAACGATTTGATTGATAGTTTTCGCGCTGAGGGGAAAGTTTTTTATTACGATCAAAACCTCTATGCCCCTTCTATAGATCCTGTAGAAGTGCGGCGACAAGTAGGTATGGTATTCCAAAAACCTAACCCTTTCCCCAAGTCAATTTACGACAATATTACCTTTGGCGCTAAGATTAATGGCCATAAAGGCGACATGGATGAATTAGTAGAGCAATCGCTGCGGCAAGCGGCTTTGTGGGATGAAGTTAAAGATAAACTTAAGCAAAGCGGTTTGTCTCTTTCGGGCGGACAACAACAGCGTTTATGTATTGCCCGTGCGGTTGCAGTCCAGCCAGACATTATTTTGATGGATGAACCATGTTCGGCGCTCGATCCAATTTCCACAGTCAAAATTGAAGAATTGCTGCAAGAACTTAAGCAAAAATACACCATTGTAATTGTTACCCACAATATGCAACAAGCTTCGCGGGTGTCGGATATGACTGCCTTTTTTAACGTCGAGCCAACAGATAAAGGCGAAAGAATGGGCTACTTAGTAGAATATGACAACACGGAAGTTATCTTCCAAAATCCTCAAGAGAAATCAACCCAGGCATATGTGAGCGGACGTTTTGGATAAATGGCGATTACTCTACCCGCTAAAAATCAAACTTGGTTAGCATCTAGCAATTAGCTAAAGTGACAATAGAATTGCCTAGCGTGTTAACAATTACTTTTAATCGATGAGAAAAAACAATAAATTACTGCTACCGATATTAGCAACCAGTTTGCTAGTTGGTGGCGGAATCGCCGCTTACTGGCTGTTAATTCAACCCCAAAAATTAGCTCAATTACCCCTTGGGGCTAATATCATTCCTCAAGAAGCTTTACTTACGGTTTCTGTATCTACAGAGCCGAGCAAATGGCAGCAATTGCGCGAATTTGGTACACCCCAAACCCAAGCTACTTTAGATAATTACTTGGTGGGATTGCGCGATCGCTTTCTTACCGCTAATGGTTACAACTATCAGCAAGATATTCAACCCTGGGTAGGCGAAGAAGTCACTCTAGCCGTCGTATCCACGCAATCCCCAGCCCAACAAGCAATGGTAGTAGTATTGCCTATTGCCAAACTTGATCTTGCTGCGAAGTTGCTATCACAACCAAAACCACTCGCTCAAGGCAAATTAAGCAGTCGCACTTATAAAGGCATCCAAATCACAGAAACTCAAGGCGCGGCTCAAAACTACTCAGCAACGGTAATAGATAACAATTTTTTGGTAATTAGCGACAATGCTAAAGCAACCGAAAAAGCGATTGACACATATCTTGGGAAAAATTCTTTACTAAAAATGCCTGGTTTTAGGGAAAAATTTGGAGAGATTGCAGAGGAAAATCACTTTGCTCAAGTGTATGTAAATATTCCGGCGGCAGCATCTCTAGTAAATAGTGATGCTAAGAATAACTCGCCGCAAATAGCCCAACTCCAGCAGAATCAAGGTTTAGCAACAACAATTAACCTAGAGCCAGAAGGGATTGAGTTTAAAAGTTTATCGTGGTTAAAGCCAAATAGCGATCGCGTGCATTTAGTCCAAAATAATGCTGGGAAAATGCAGCGCCTTCTACCATCAGAAACTTTGATGATGATATCAGGGGGAAACTTACAGCAATTATGGCTCGACTACCTCGGCTCCGTAAAAACAAACCCACTTACACCTATTCCTCCAGAAAATTTACGTGCAGGTATAAAAAATACTACTGGACTAGATTTAGATGAAGATTTACTGAGTTGGATGGATGGAGAATTTTCTTTAGCCATAATTCCAGCTACTACAAAACCAGATGCTTCACCTAATGATTTTGCCTTGTCTCTAGCATTTATGGTGCAGGCAAAAGATGCTGAGAAAGCTAAAAAAGCATTCCAAGAGATAGATCGAGTAATTAGCAATCAGTATCAGTTTAAAATTCAGGAGGCGCAAGTTGCAGGAAAACCAGTTGTTAATTGGATTGCTCCTTATGGTACGCTCACTGCAACTCATGGTTGGTTAGATGAAAATGTTGCTTTTTTCACTCTCGGCGCACCGTTAGCGGAGAAAATTATCCCTCAACCCTCAGTTACTTTAGCTAGTACCGAGCAATTTCAAAAAGCTTTACCATCTCAACTTAGCCCGAATAACGGGCAGTTTTTCTTAAATATCAATCGAACGTTTAAAAACTTGCCGCTACCGCAAATTATTCCTAACCAACAAATTGTCTTAGAGGCAGTACGTTCGATAGGAGTAACAACGGCAGTAAAAGATCGCCATAGTATTCGTTATGACATTTTTATGATGCTCAACAAAACGGAGAAACCCAAGCCTTTACCTAGTCCAGTAAGTAGCCCTACATCAGCGCCACCGCTACCCTAAAATCGAATATCTTTAACTCTTGATAACGATTTTTTTAAACTTGAGTTGCTGTTGACGTTAGGATCGAAGATGATAACAGTAAATTTATAACAAATGGCGACGGGAAGAACACTATATGAATCTGGTTGCACTTCAGAACTGGCTAGATAATGCTGCTTTTGCGGTATTGTTTATCACTATGTTAATTTACTGGGTTGGGGCAGCTTTTCCCCAATTGCGTTATTTACCCGCTTTGGGAACTGCAGGGATGGCGATCGCAAATTTGTGTATGGCAACCTTGTTAGGGGCAAGATGGATAGAAGCAGGCTATTTCCCTTTAAGTAACTTATACGAATCGCTGTTTTTTCTAGCTTGGGGAATTACTACTATTCACTTTTTGGCAGAAAACAATAGCCGTAGCCGTTTAGTCGGAGTTGCAACTGCACCTGTGGCGATGGCGATTGTTGCTTTTGCAACCTTAACTTTGCCGAACCAAATGCAAAACTCCGAACCTTTAGTACCTGCTCTTAAGTCAAATTGGTTGATGATGCACGTCAGCGTCATGATGTTGAGTTATTCAGCCTTGATGGTGGGATCGTTACTTGCGATCGCGTTTTTAATTGTTACTCGTGGCGCGAATATAGAACTGCGAGGTAGCTCCGTTGGTACGGGGGGCTATCGTTTGTACCGAGCTACAGACTTGACAAGTCAGAAATCAGCTATTGATTTAACTGAATATGAACGTAATGGTAATACGACAGTTCTTAGCTATGCTACCACTGAAGCAATAGCCGAACCCCTTTCACCCCAACGCCTCAGCCTTGCTGAAACTTTAGATAATATTAGTTACCGGATTATCGGGCTAGGATTTCCCTTGCTTACAATCGGAATTATTGCTGGTGGAGTGTGGGCAAATGAAGCTTGGGGATCTTACTGGAGTTGGGATCCTAAAGAAACTTGGGCGTTAATTACTTGGCTTGTATTTGCAGCTTATCTCCACTCGCGCATTACTCGCGGTTGGCAAGGTCGCAGTCCAGCTATTCTAGCCTCCATTGGGTTTGTAGTTGTATGGATTTGTTATCTGGGGGTTAATCTGCTCGGTAAAGGCTTACATTCTTACGGTTGGTTCTTTTAAGCAATGGCAGTTAGCGAAATTTTGGGCTAACTGCTACCTATAGTCATGTTTTACCCATAGAATGTATTTCGATATTAATTGCAGGTCAGCCAGAGCGTGAAGCTATTTATTTACCATACCCCGGAACTAACTCCTACTGATAGCGTCCCGGATTGCGCGATCGCGGTTGATGTACTTCGAGCTACAACGACGATGGCTACAGTGTTAGCGGCTGGTGGTGAAGCTATCCAGGTGTTTAGCGATTTGGATACGTTGATGGAAGTTAGCGCTTCCTGGGACGCAGATAAACGTCTCAGAGCCGGAGAGCGAGGCGGCGCTAGGGTGGAAGGGTTTGACTTAGGTAATTCTCCTTTAGACTGCACTACAGAGCGAGTAAAAGGACGGAGGTTATTTATTAGTACAACTAATGGAACCCGCGCTTTACAAAGATTACAAAGCGCTCCAGCCGTCTTAGCCGCAGCTTTTGTTAATCGGGCAGCCGCCGTAAATTACCTTTTAGCCAAGCAGCCAGAAGTAGTTTGGATTGTTGGGTCGGGTTGGGAGGGTACTTATTCACTAGAAGATACGGCTTGCGCGGGAGCGATCGCACACGGTGTTTTGCAACAAACAAATATACCTTTAGAAGAAATTGCAGGGAATGATGAAGTAGTTGGTGCGATCGCGCTTTACGAACAATGGCAAGATCGTTTAGTAGAATTATTCCACCAAGCCAGTCACGGTAAACGGTTATTACGCCTTAACTGTCATGAGGATATAAAATACTGCGCTCAAGTGGATATTTTAGATGTTTTGCCGATTCAGCAAGAGCCTGGGGTTTTGAAAGTATCTGCATAGATATCTGTGTCCAGGGGCGCACCTATGTGTGCGCCCAGATATCTTGCGGATAGATAAGAGGCGTTGCTGAATTCAGGTATGAAAATGATGAACGCGTGATTTCAAAACCAATGTAGAGACGTTGCAATTGCTAGTCTCGTTGCCAAAATTCATACATCTGATCAGCAACGCCCAATCTTTAAATGGCGATTTCTGCATGAATAGACTTTTTGCAAAAAGTTAGGCAAAGTCTCAAAAGTAAGTTACGGCAAAGAAAATCATGACCTTGCGTACAAGTTGAATATCTGTAAAATTACGGATTTGAAATTTAGTTAACTGAATATAACCAAGTAAAATCACGGATTTCAGAGCTAGTTAACTTAGCTTAGTATGAGACCAACCGTGTATCTTTTTAGAGTTTTGTCGTCTATAAGTCCTGTATAGCAAGCATTTGAGAGGAGATACAACCCTTTTAAATCAAAGACGAAACAATCAAAGCCAAGCGCAATCAAAGTAAGTAAATCCCCGATATTAGACCAACCATTGTGAAGTATCAACGGGTAAACCCAAGGGATGAGGAATATTTTAGGAGACATCAAAATGAATGAAGGGAAGTTATCTTCCACCTCACGGCGGAATCTGCTCAAATGGGGTCTTGTTAGTCTTGGCACATTAGCATTAACTACCGTACCAACAGTAGTAACAGCGCAGCCCAGAAGCAGGATTAAAACTTTAATGTTTAATGCTGATGACATTGGGATTCTCAACTTTGCTTTATTACTAGAAGAACTAGAAGCCGCATTTTATACAGGTGTTGTGAAGTCTAGAAAGATTAGTGATAGCAAAGAACTCGAATACATGAGAACTTTAGGTGCTCAAGAAGCTGCTCATGTCAAGTTCTTACGTGAAGTTTTAGGAAAAGATGCTTTATTTAAAACCTCAGAGTTGAGCTTTAATAGTTCTGGGTTAGCTGCCGTAATGACTGACCGCAACACCATACTCAATACGGCTGTCGCCTTAGAGGATGTGGGTGTACACGCTTACAATGGCGCAGGTACAAGCCTAACAAATCCAACTTATCTTCTAGCTGCTGGTTCAATTGTATCTGTGGAAGCTCGTCACACCGCAGGCGTGCGAGCGTTATTGGGGCGTTCAACTACGGAACTTGATAGCGAGCGCTCGGTCAATGATGCTGACTTGGTAGCCTCACTTAATCCCGTTAAAGGACGTGCTTACGATGAGTTGTACGCGCCTAAACAAATTGTAGAGATTGTCGGCTCTTTGAAAATATTAAACAATCCCATCAACGGGGCGCTTGTCGTTTAATTCAACAAGCAAGTAAACTCGAAAATTTCTTTTAAACTTAGCGGCGAAACGAACGATTAAAACTATGCAAAGACCTCTCTCCAACGTTATTAGGCTCACTTTTGGCGGCTATTTGCAGCAAATTATTCACTCCTGGGGCAAATTACTGATTTTGTCATTAGTAGTACTGTTAGTATTTGCTACTCCAATTCCCTCAGCTTATGCTCAAAGCGCGGTACTGACACCTAAGCAAGTTGTGGAATATGCCCTAACTCTAGAAAAGCTAGAAAGTGATTTTTATACAAAAGCGATCGCTGCGGCTCAAAGTGGTGGTTTAGCAAATGCCCCACGAATAGCTAAAGATGTAATCCAGGCTTATGGCGCAGATGAAGCCCAGCACGTAACTGACCTTTCTGCCGTATTATCCTCTCTAGGAGGTGATCCAGAGGCAATTGCTATCCCTGCTAACCCCAATTACAGCGCTATCTTGAAACGAGATCCTTTTGCTAATCCACAGGATTTTCTCCTTGCAGGGCAGTATGTTGAGGATTTAGGAGTAGCTGCTTATAAAGGGCAGGTACAAAACTTATTAGCTGCGGGGGAAGCTGGTAAACCTGTCTTAGCTGCTGCTTTAGCAATTCATAGCGTAGAAGCTCGTCATGCTGCGGGTATCCGTAGTTTACGTCAAAGCCTCCTTGGCGCTGACGTGCGACCCTGGATTAGAGAGGCAAGGGAAGTAATTTATCAAGAGAACCGCAGCAATTCGCCTATTCCATTCGACTCCGATGCCTTTGATGGTTATGCCACAAGAGACGAGGTACTAGCGTTAGTGGCTCCTATTCTGACGACAAGCCAGCCCTCTACTTATAGGGATAGTCCGACTCGTCCAGTTAGAGCATTGTGGTGATATTTAAAATTTAACTCGTTCTGAAATAACCCATCCTTGTTGCACAAGGATGGGTTATTTATTTGTTTGTCTTACGATTGGAATTTGAGGTTAGCGCTTTTTTACCAAAAGGCATGATGCCTAGTAGGATTTAGGGTGATGATTCGTGTCAGAGGTCTAATCTGTGCAATTTCTGCAAATCTCCGCCTAAATAACCAGCAAAATTCTGTTGCTGCTTGTCTGTAGGATGCCTGACAGGTATTACCTGATAACTACTGGGACGCGGAGCCGCTAAAGTAACTTGGTATTGACGCAATTGTTCTTGATGGAAAACTGTAACTTGGATAGTGTCGCCTGCTTGATAATCTTGCAAGCGATCGCTTATTCCGGTGGCGGTTACTCTGATGCCATCAATTGCTAACAACTCATCTCCTGGATCGATTCCGGCTATATGAGCAGGCGTACCCGTTTCTACAAATTTAACTACCTCGCGCCCATGCTCGGAATTTGCTTTTATTCCTAAATAGGGTACAGGTTCTTTATCATCACTGGTTATCTGCAAGCCAAAAGGCTCTAAATATTGATTGAAAGGCAACTCCTCTACATCATCAACATATTTAGCAAAAAAGTTCGCTAAATCTACCCCTGCAACCGATGTAATAACTTCCTGCAACTGCTGGGGAGTAAAACCAATTTCCTCTTGCCCGAATTGCTCCCACATTTTCAGCATCACATCATCAAGCGACTTCTGATTATCATGCCTTGCTCGGATCAGCAAGTCTAATAACAGCGATACCATTTCCCCTTTTAAATAGTAGGAAATTTGAGCATTATTGCTATTAGCTTCGGGTCTATACAGCTTAATCCAAGCATCCAAACTTGACTCGCTCAATGGTTGCACCCATCGCCCCGGAGTTAATTCATAACGGGTAATTTCTTTACTCAAGTTCTGCAAAAAAGTTTTAACATCATAAATTCCTGCGCGTAAAGGAATCGTTAAGTCATAATAACTTGTCGTACCTTCACTAAACCACAAAGACGAAGTATAGTTTTCTCCCTCGTAATCAAATACTTCTAGAGCTTTGGGGCGGATGCGCTTGATATTCCACAAGTGAAAAAACTCGTGCGCCACTAATTGTATAAAACGATTGTATTTATCCAGGTCGCGGAACCCAAAACGAGGATAATTCAACGAGCAAGCATACTTGTGTTCTAATCCGCCGTTGTTTTGAGAAGATAGATGCAGTAAAAATAAATAGCGATCGTAAGGCAATCCGCCAAATATTTTTGCTTCTACTTCAATAATTTTCTGAGTATCGGCAATTACTTTTTCTGGGGCAATATTACTTTTTCCACCCCAAATAGCTAATTCGTGAGCTTTACCCAATACCTCAAATTGGTACACTTGCTGAGTACCAATTTCAAACGGGCTATCTACCAAGGTGTCAAAGTCTGCGGCGACAAAAGTATTTAAATGTTCTGCAACGGCAGGTATTGGTGTAGTAACTTGCCAATCGTTTTGGGGTACAGAAATTGCAACTTGTATAGGTTGCTTGTCCAACCCAGGAATTCTAAAAAATATTGCTGCACCGTTAAAGTAACCGTGAGTTGCATCTAAGTGATTCGTGCGTACCGATAGCTCGTTTGCAAAAACACGGTAACGGATCTCAATTGTTTGGTTATCTTGGGTAGAGGTTTCAACTTGCCAGTGATTTTTGGCTACTTTGCACCAACCTAAAGAATTTTTCCCAGACACAGCACAAAAGTCTTGAATGTGTTTGGCATACTCCCGTACCAAATACGAGCCTGGTGTCCATACAGGGAGTTTTAAGTCTAGTAAGGGCGACGAATAGCCTTGCACGCGCAACACTACTTCAAACAAGTGCGATTCTGGCACTGGCATCGCGACGCGATAAGCAATTATTGGCGCTTCTTCGCCTTTGGGCTGAGTAAGTTGAGTTAAGGTTGCTTCAGTCATGACACGTATTAGTTTTTAATATTTTCTATACTAAGTATTCAGCAATTTTTGTTTGCAGAAATGGGTTTAAGATATATATATTCTCCTTAGCTTAAGGCAGTCTAGTTTTGACTACGCATAGCTTGAGCCGCAAGATAGATTTTTCCCCATTCGCCAATAACTTGATGGGCTTTGAGTTTTAGTTCTTTAGCGATCGCATCAATATCTTTACCTGCTTTTTTGAACTCGACTAATTGACGCTGGTTTTGGGTTAAGCTTGCCCATAATTTCTCCCACTGCTGGGGTAATAAACCAAAATTGTTTTCCTCTAAGGTAGTTTGTAGCCACTCGTCAACAATTGGTGAATGACCTCTAATTGCAAAAACTTGGACGGCGTGGTAGCTAACTTTTTCGCGTAATCTATAAACTTTTTTTATTTCTAAATTCAAAATTTGGGCAATTACTTCAGGTGATTTTCCTTGTAAGTATAGCTGTAACCATTGGGCTGCTTCTGTCCCTAGTTTTTCGGTTAAATAGATAGAAAATTCTTGTTTTACGCGATTACGCAAGGCTTGTTGTTCTTCTAATGCTTGACTATTTTGATACTCGGCGATCGCTTGACTATCTAATAAATTAACGGGGTTATCGCTTTCTTCGGTCAGCACTTCTTCCGACACTAGCCGAATTAAATCTTTAACAGGTACGTTAGTTAATCCCCCTCGTTGGGTGCGCCGCAAATAATTGACAAATCTGTAAGCTAATAAAGGTTGATTGCGTACTGGGCGCAAGCAGTATTCTTCTGCTGCTGTAAATAGTAAAGCATTTTGTAATCGCCGTTCTTTGGTACACTGGGCAATCCAGGTCATTTGCTGCTGCATATAACGATCGCTTTGCAGCAATTCTTGGACTACTTCTTGCAATACATCGGCTACGGCTTGATGGCGATCGCGGCTAAGCGCTACGCCTATACTAATTTTACTCCGTAGCAGTACCAAGCTTCCTAGTCTTTTAATTAAATTACTGTAAGCTCTTTCTGGTGCTATGCCGAGATAACGCTCTTTTAAAATTCGGTAGCGATAAGCGATCGCACTTTTGGCAATTTCTAGCTGCTCCGGCTCTAATTTCTCAAACCGCTCTAAGTCTGCACCTAGTAGCCAGCTAAGAATACTCTCTCTAGTTATGATGCTTTGCTGGGAGCATTCTAAACCTAGCTGCGATCGCCATTGCTGCTCTATTTCTTGAGCCAACTTCCCCATGAGATTACTTTCCTCTCCGCCCTAATTTCACGTTTTCACCTAACAAACGGTATTTGCTGCGCGTTTTAGCTAGGAGCTGACTTGATATAACTATTTTGCTTTTTCATAACCATACATTGCTTTTCTTCTAGCTCAAATTACTATTTGTCATCACTTTCTAACTAGAGATTTTTTCTTGGGCGATCTTAAAATCCTCTTTTTTGAAGAAGGAGCTTAATTTGATTTGTAAATTTACTATAAAGTTTAAGGTTTATTTAGTTATTAATACTGAGAGCAAGTTTAAGCCTATGCGTAGCTTTCAGCTAGAACTTGTATTTTTTGGCTGCTAGCTTCATTTCAAGCAACTTTATTGCTCAGGCTGCCTAGATCCCTGAGTTATATTCTATCTTGAGCAAGTTGAATCTTTGTTAAAAGTCTGCATCAACTAAACGGATTTAAGCTGTAGATAAAACACTTATTTTATTAAATTCTACTTTATGTACACCAACAACCGTAATTATTGTGTAAATTTTTAGTAAAGACACTACCTAGAATATAAAGCTTCTTTATTTCTAATATTTTATGATTGCTTCATGAAAATCCTCCTTACTTGCACTAAGTGATATTACCGTTGTTTCATCTCTTTACAGCTAATAAGCTTTAAATATGCTTAATTTTATTACCTGTGCTAGAGAAAAAAGTATAAAAATAAGTTAGCAGAAGCTCCATCAATAACTGAAAGATTAGTGTAAGTATGCTGAAGTTGTTCAAAACATCTCAAACTAATTTGTATTTATATTCAGTATTATCAACATTCCCTGGTCTTAATAGTTACAAAGGCAAAATTATGTTAATTGCTTTTCTAGGTACTCACGTACCACTACTGTCGCTATTAATTTATTTTGTTATTTCTGCTTCATTTACTATAGATGTAAAAGTACGGATAATTGCGATCGCCTTACTTGCTACTTTGATAGGTACCGCACTAACGCTCTATGTCTTACAAAACTTGCTCGCACCAGTAACTTTAACATTTTTGGCACTGCGCCATTATCTCAACAATCGTCAATTGCCTAATTTACCTACCAACTTTACTGATGAAGCTGGTGTCTTAATGGCAGATACTTCTCATACTCTCAAGAAGCTAGATGAAATTATCGAACATATCGCTAGTTACGATGAACTGACAGGATTACCTAATCGAGTTTTATTTCACGATAGGCTTCAGCAAGTTTTAGCTCGAAGCCAGAACAATCAGTTGTTTTCTGTGATTTTTTTAAGCTTAGGCTCTCTAAAAAGTATTAATAATACTTTGGGGTATAAAGTAGGAGACTTAATGCTAAGAAGTGCGGCTCAAAAACTAAATCATTGGATCTGCGACAGCGACATACTGGCACGTTTTGACGGTAACAAATTTGCTATTATTCAAACTAATATTGAATCAATAGATGAAGTAGTTAAATTAGCAGAAGAAATTATTTACGACTTGTCAAAACCTGTTTTAATAAGCAATACTGAAGTTCTTAGTAGTGTCAGTATTGGTATTAGTATTTATCCTAGCGATCACACCGAGATAAACGAGCTTTTAAGCAATGCTACTACGGCTATGGATCAAGCTAAACAACAAGGACGAAATAGATATCAATTTTATAGCAGCGAATTAAATGCAAACTTACAAGAACGATTGACTCTAGAAAAAGACTTACATAACGCCATTAAAAATGGAGAAATGCAGGTACATTATCAACCACAAGTTTGTCTCCATAGTGGAAATATTATTGGCGTAGAAGCTTTATTGCGCTGGCAAAGTCCGATTCACGGTTCTGTTTCTCCTGCCAAGTTTATTCCTATTGCTGAAGAAAATGGTTTGATTATTTCTATAGGTGAATGGGTATTACGTAATGCTTGCGCTCAAACCCGTAGCTGGCAATTAGCCGGATTACCACTAATAAGAATGGCGGTTAATATATCATCGCGTCAATTTAGGGAACAAAACTTAGCAGACATTGCTGCTCAAGTTTTGCAAGAAACAGATCTAGAAGCTAATTATTTAGAACTAGAAATAACTGAAAGCTTAATTATAGAAAATATCCAGCAGGCAATTAGCACTATGAATCAGTTGCATAGTCTGGGCATTACTTTAGCACTAGATGATTTTGGTACGGGTTACTCATCTTTAAGTTATCTGAAACGTCTGCCGATTGACGTACTCAAAATAGATCAATCATTCATCCGCGAATTAGTAATTGGTTCCGATGACGCAGCGATAGTTAAAGCAATTATTTCTCTAGCGCACAACTTACAATTAAGTGTAATCGCAGAAGGGGTAGAAACTCAAGCGCAATTAGACTACTTACAAATACATGACTGTGATGAAATTCAAGGTTACTATATTAGTCGCCCTGTTTCTGCGGAAGCATTAGCAAGATTGTTGAAGCAAGAAAGAGATTTAAGTTGTAATATTAATAGCTTAGTTATGGCAAATTGAAAAATAGATTCAACTTAAGTTTTTAGTACTTAGGAGTTACAAAAACTTAGTTTGTAGCCAAAAGAACAAGCTTCACAACTTTAATTTGTTGACGGCTAAAAGCAGCTTTTTGGAGATGCTCTAGAAAAAAAGAGTTGTTGTATCTCGGATCTAGATTTAAAGCTTGACGATAAGTAAGTTTTGCAGATGTGCGATCGCCTAAATTCCAATAAGCTATAGCTTTAACAACTAAGGGATGAGGGTTACTAGGTTCAAGTCTAGCCGCCTTTGTAGCCGCCGAAACCGCCAAACTATACAACTGCAACTGATGTAAAGATAAACTTAAGTTGTAGTAAGCAATCTCATTATTTGGTTCTACCATCACCGCCCAAGTATGAGTAGCTACCGCCGCCGTCAAGTATCCATCAACTAAATACACAATCCCCAAAGCATTGAGAGCCGGGACGTATTGCGGATCGCTGTAAATTACCGGTAACAGAGACTCGACCGCAGCTTTTTCTTGTCCAGCTAAATGTTGCGTCCAGCCTAATAGTACTCGCCCAGAAGCATTTTGCGGATCGAGGGCGACGGATTTTTTCAAAGATGCGATCGCATCATCGTAGCGTTCGTTAGCTCGGTAAGATAGCCCTAGAGAGCGGTATTCGCTGGCGGAAGTTGTGGCAACTGCTGGCTTAAATCCAAGCAAAGCAACAGCAAAAATGGGAACACAAATACTTTGATAGTAGCTAAACATAAAACTATTATGGTGTTAAATGGGAAAAAGGCGAAATTTTTTACCTTTCCCCCAAAAGTCTACCCTTCGCCGCGTAGTTTATCGAGTACGCCGCGATCTTCTAAAGTAGAAGTATCGCCAGTGATTTCTTGCCCTGATGCCAAGTTTCGCAGCAATCGCCGCATAATTTTACCCGAACGAGTTTTGGGCAAAGCGTCTGTAAAGCGGATAACTCCTGGACGAGCGATCGCGCCAATTTCTTTAACTACGTGCTGTTTGAGTTCTTTACTCAATTCTTCACTAGGGCTGTAAGTGCCTTCCAGGGTAATAAAGGCAACTATATCCTCACCTTTAATTTCATCAGGCTTGCTGACTACCGCAGCTTCGGCTACTGCCGGATGAGACACTAGGGCAGATTCAACTTCCATCGTCCCTAAGCGGTGTCCTGAGATGTTAATTACATCATCCACGCGCCCCATTACCCAAAAATAGCCATCTTCATCGCGTCTAGCACCATCACCAGCAAAGTAAACATACTGCCCATCAACTGGGGGTATATGCTCCCAATACGTGCGTCGGAAACGGTCTGGATCGCCATATACCGTCCGCATCATCCCGGGCCAAGGATGGCGGATAACCAAGTAACCGCCCTCGTTATCGCCTACAGAATTGCCTTCTAAATCAACGACATCTGCCAAAATTCCAGGAAAAGGACGAGTAGCAGAACCTGGCTTAGTTGCGATCGCACCCGGCAAAGGTGTAATCATAATACCCCCTGTTTCTGTTTGCCACCAAGTATCGACAATTGGGCAAACACCGCCCCCTATTACTTTTTGATACCACATCCAAGCTTCGGGATTAATTGGCTCTCCTACTGTCCCCAAAAGGCGCAATGAGGAGAGATTTCGGGCGTTAGGCAATTGTTCGCCCATTTTAATAAAAGCTCTAATTGCGGTAGGTGCAGTATAGAAAACTGTAACGCCGTACTTTTCAATTACATCCCACATACAACCAGGGTTTGAGGCACGAGGAGCGCCTTCATACATCAGCGTAGTTGCACCGTTAGAAAGCGGCCCATAAACTATATAACTGTGTCCCGTAATCCAGCCAACATCAGCAGTACACCAGTAAACGTCCGTGTCTTGCAGGTCAAAAATCCATTTAGTGGTGATGTGGGTGTAGAGATTGTAGCCGCCTGTTGTGTGTACCACGCCTTTCGGCTTACCCGTACTTCCAGAAGTGTAGAGTACAAATAGCATATCTTCACTGTCCATTGGCTCGGCGGGACAGTCAGCAGATACCACTTTCTGCAATTCGTGCCACCAAAAATCTCGTTCTGGCTTCATGTTTACAGCTTGCTTTGTCCGTTGCACCACTAGGACACTTTTAACGGTAGGTACGGCATCTTCTGCTAAGGCTTTGTCTACTTGCTCTTTGAGAGGAACGATCGCATCCTTACGCCAACCACCATCGGCGGTAACTACTACTTTAGCTTCGACATCAATTAACCTATCACGCAAGGCTTCGGCACTAAAACCGCCAAACACAACGCTATGGGTAGCGCCAATTCTGGCACAGGCAAGCATTGAAATCGCAGCTTCGGGAATCATGGGCATATAAATCCCAACGCGATCGCCTTTTTGGACTCCCAGACGCTTTAATACATTGGCAAATTGACAAACTTCTCGATGCAGTTGAGCATAGGTAAGAGTACGCGAGTCTCCGGGTTCTCCTTCCCAAATTAGAGCAGCTTTATTTTTGCGCCAAGTTGTGAGGTGACGATCCAAGCAGTTGTAAGAAATATTTGTTTTGCCGCCCTCAAACCATTTAGCAAACGGTGGCTGCCAATCTAGTACAGTGTCCCACTTTTGGAACCAGTGTAATTCTTGTTCGGCAAGTTGGGACCAAAACTTCTGGGGATCGCTTTTCGCGCGATCGCATAGTTGTTGATATTCTTCTAAGCTTTTGATCTGGGCATTTTGGGAAAAGGCAACTGTGGGGGGAAATAAGCGCTTTTCTTGCAGAATTGATTCAATATTAGGCTCTGACATATCTTTTGCTGTAATCGGCTTTGCTCAAAAATATTGTGGACGCATATTTGTACCGAATAATTTTGCGTTTCATTAAGTATCGGTGCATTTAGTCAAGATATCTATGGCGATCGCGTTTTTGACCTACGATTATGAGTAGCGCCCGTTGCAGCACGCTATTTAAGTTCATCCAAACGCAGCTTTATGGTTTCAATTGCTCGGAAGCATTTGCTTGAGGATATTCCCCGCTTTCTTGTTGCTCAAGCCGGAATTATGTTTGCTGTTAGCTTGGTTACAATTCAAACGGGTATTTTTAATGGTTTTACTCGCTCCACTACTCAAATAATGACTAATTCTTCGGCAGATATTTGGGTAGCGTCGGAGAACTTAGTACATCTTGAATTAACTTTACCAATTCCCTTGACCACTTTAAATCTAGCTCGCCAAGTTCAAGGCGTAGAAAACGCCGAACCCTTGATAGTTAAAACTGGTATATGGCGTAACAACAATCAAATCTCTTTAGCTAGAATCGTTGGTTTTGACCCTAATGGGCAATTGTTCGTACCGCAAAATATTACTCAAGGAAATATTAGCAGACTCAAAGAACCTTACACAGCAATATTAGATGCTTCTAACTTAAATTCTTTAAATATTAGTAAAGTAGGTGATCGCGCAGAACTTAGCACCTTATATATTGAATTAGTCGGCTTAACTCAAGGCAACCGCTCAATTATTTCTAATCCTTACATATTTACATCTTTAGAAAATGCCAATGCCTACGCAAATTCTGGGCAGACTACCAGTTTATCTTGTCAATTACCCTCCGACTCCGAAGAATTGAAGTGTACTAATACTTACATCAAACCTGATCTTAATGCCCCTGCTCCTAAAAGCCTGACTTCCGCAGATACCATTACTTTTGTTTTGATTCGGGCAAAATCTGGAGAAGATTTATCGGCATTAAAGCAAAGATTGGAAGCTACTCTACCTAAAACTCGCGCCTACACTTATGGCGAATTGATGCAAAAAACTCAGACTTTTTGGCAGCAAAGAACAGGCATTGGTTTTATTCTTGGTTTGGGTGCTGTTGTCGGTGTAATCGTTGGTGGAATCATTGTCGGGCAAATTCTTTACTCCTCGGTAGCTGATCGCCTAAAAGAGTTTGGAACTTTGAAAGCAATGGGTGCGTCTGATTTTACTATCTACGCTGTAATTCTCGAACAAGCCTTGTGGATGGCAATTTTGGGCTACTTGCCAAGTATGGCACTCTGCTGGGGTGTAGCCGCCTGGACTTTGGCAAGTCAGGGAATCTTGATTTTAATTACGCCCACTACTGCGATCGCTGTTTTGGGAATCACGGTGGCGATGTGTGTTGGATCGGGAGTTTTTGCAATTCAAAAAGTTATGCACCTTGATCCAGCTTCAGTATTTAAGGCTTAAATGCCAAAAATATTTTCTTGATTGCAACAAATCTGAATTCTCGCCTAATAAAGTAGGACAGAAGGTAGAAGTGTCCACACTTATTAGTTGCTAAGAGCGAACAAAAGTAATAATAGTTCATAAACTACCCCCTAGAGCCACAATCTTAGTTGGCGCTTCAAGATAATTAACCAAAAATAGTAAATAAATGACTGTTGCTAAATATAATAATTTTCCTAATCAGACTGAAGCTCTAGGCATAGATTTAATTGCTCCCCAAAATAAAGCAATCGTTGCTAAGGGGGTAGAAATGGAGTTCAAATCACAGAAACGATGCTTTCAAATATTGAAAGGTATAGATTTAGCAATTCCTAAAGGCAATATTCAGTTACTAATGGGCCCATCGGGTTCTGGCAAGACCACTTTACTCTCTATTTTAGCTGGGTTGATGACACCAACTAGAGGAAAAGTAAGTTTACTTGGCGAAGATATTACCAATATGTCGCGCCAAAAGTTAACAAAGTTTAGGCAGCAAAATATTGGCTTTATTTTTCAAAATTTCAACTTATTTCCGGCTCTAACCGCCAGCGAGAATGTGGAAGTGACGCTAAATATTCAGGGAATGAATAGAAAAACTGCGAAATACCAAGCACGCTTGCTATTAGAACAAGTAGGCTTAGAAAATCAAGCAGAGCAAAAACCCAGCGACTTATCTGGGGGACAAAAGCAACGCTGTGCGATCGCGCGTGCTTTGGCAGGTTCTCCTCAATTAATTATGGCAGACGAACCAACGGCGGCGCTGGATTCAAAAAGCGGACATTCGGTAATTACATTATTGCGTTCTTTGGCGAAAGAGCAAGGTTGTACAGTGCTGATGGTAACGCACGATCCACGTATTATTGATGTCGCCGATAGCGTTACTTATTTGGAAGATGGAGCTTTGAAAGAAGATACCTTAAGTAGTGACTAATTCCTTCAAAGTCTCTGTCACTGAGCGAGGTTGCCAACCTAATTCGGTAAAGGCTTTGGTAGCATCTACTCTCACACAGCGATCATAAATATAATGTACTCGCTCCCGGCTTAGAGGTGGTTGAAATTTAAACAAGCGCCCTAAAGGATCTAACAAGTTTCCGGCAAACCTAACTAATAACTTAGGCGCTTCACGGGGTGCGGGAATACCTGTAAAGCAAGCCATAGTTGCAAACATTTCGCGCGTTGTTACATCCCCAGCAGAAATAATATATTTGTCTCCCTTTACTCCCTTTTCGGCGGCTAGAATCATCGCGGTGGCTAAGTCGTCTACATGAACAATTCCGGTAACGCGACTTCCTCCCGCCCACAATTTCAGTCTTCTTTTTAAAAATTGCTGCAATATAGGGCGAAAATGTGGATCGTCAGCGCCAAAAATGCCTGAAGGTAAAACGCTTACCACTGGTAATCCTTGGGATGCAAAACCATCGACTAATTCTTGAGCAAGGTATTTTGTGCGATCGTAAGCCGAAGAAAAGCCTTGTTGCTTGCGTTTAAAGGTTTCGTTAATAGTTTGCCCTTGAGTATCGCCAAATATACCGATGGTGCTGCAATAAACCATTTTGCTAATACTACAAGTTTTAGCCGCTTCTAGTACAGCACGGGTTCCCTCTACATTTACCCGCTCCATTTCCTTTCCGTCAACAATTCCTAGCCCTACATAAGCTGCGGTATGAAAAACTACATCTACCCCAGTCATAGCTTGCTGTAACGCCGAGGAATCTGTAATGTCTCCATACACTAGCTCAACGCCACAATTAGCCAAACGATCCAAATTGCTCGATTTTCTAACTAAACCAACAACGCGATCGCCATTATTGGCTAAAATTTTTACTAAGTGAGAACCTGTAAACCCATTAGCTCCAGTAACTAGCGCTTTCATAAAGCTTTTTCGTAAATACGATAGGTTTTATAAATTTTGGCTCCACAAGCTTCAATCAATTTGCGAGATGGATAGTTATCTTCGTATACCCAAGAAAGTTCGCAATCTTTGTAGGGTTTCCCTTCCTTAAGTACGCCTTGCATTCCTAAATAGATTAATGCCGCAGCAACCATTTTACGGCGGTATTCTGGCAAAGCGCAAACAAGAGCTACTCGTCCGCGATTTATTTGCCGACGATACCACATAAATTTTAAAGTTCTTAACCAATCTAGCTTGCCGTCTAGATGCTTAAGCACCATATTATAGTCTGGCAATCCGACAAAAAAGCCAATCATCTTACCCTCGTACTCAGCAATTGGGAAAGCATCTGGATCTACCAGGTTTTGTAGAGACTTGGCTTCTGCTAAAAATTCTTCCTCAGTGCGAGGAGTATAACTCCAGTTGTTAGCATAAGCAGCATTTACCAAATGATAAAGGTTGCGGCAGTCTTCCTCGAAAGCTGCGCCTTTGGTTCTAATTAGCCGAAAATTAACGCCAGATTTGCAAGCAATTCTATAAGCTTTTGTAAATTCTTCTGATAGTCCTGCACCTATTGGTAATTCATAAGCATAGGCATCTTTTGCTTTGCTCCAGCCGTCAAGCTGCATAAATTCTGGATAATAAGGCGGATTGTAAGGCATCAAAATCATCGGTGGCGAGTCAAAGCCATCGACTAAAAACAAACAATTGTTATGAGTAGATAAATCAATTGGCCCTCTAACAACTGCTATATCTTGCTCTCGCAGCCATTCACGGGCAGATTTTAGTAAAGCTTGGGCGATCGCTAAATCTTGAATGCACTCAAAATAGCCAAATAATCCGACTTTTTGACCTTCTCGTTCGATCAAACGGTGGTTGATGGCTGCAACGATTCTCCCTAAAGGCTCGTTGCTTGGAGATACTGCAATAAACTGTTGGAGCCTGCCATACTGAAAAAATGAATTGTCCGAAGCAAATTGTTTAGCAACACTGCTGCGTATCGGTGGAACCCAGTTAGGATCGCCAGCATATACTCGACTTGGGACATCCAAAAATATTTTGCTGTCTGCGGCGGTTGTTACTGCCCGAATCTGAAAATTTTGGTTAGACACAATATAAATTAATTGATAGCTGTTAGCGATTAACTAACAGCTAATCGCTAAATTAAGCACTAATTGTTGGTTTGTACAATAAATCTCTAGTTGCTAACATCCCCGCAACCAAACGCTCCATTTCCTGCTGAGTATGGAGGGCATTAACAGTAATGCGGATTCTAGGCTTGGCTATAAACCAAATTGGCGATACCCAGATACCGTAATTTTGCATCATTTGTCTGCCAAACATTTTGGGATTAATTTCTGGTGGTAAAACTACGGGGATAACGTTAGTTTCGCCGAGCGCTGTAAAACCACGCTCGATTAAGCGCGATCGCAAGTATTGAGTATTTGCTTGCAATTGTTGCACTAATTGGGGCGCTTTACGGACTTGACGAATGCTTTCTAAAGCCGCTCCCGTCAGGGGTGGAGATAAAGAAATAGTCCCAATTGAAGTTGGTGACACATTCAATAGCGGAATTAGTTCGCTGACGTGAGTGCTAATCGCGGCTCCCGCCGAAGCGGCAAACTTAGAGAAGGTAGTCATAATTAGGGGGATAATGCCCCGTTCGATGGCATGACTTGGTAATAGCCCAAAATGCTCGTAAATGCCTCTACCTGTCGCTCCTATAGAGCCACTAGAGTGAGCTTCATCCATTAACAGCACACTACCAGGGTAGTTTTGCAAAACATCTAACATTGCGGGTAGGGGGGCAATATCGCCATCCATCGAAAATACGGCATCTGAAACTACCATAATGCGATCGCCGGAGCGGACATAACGCCGCAGTTTTCGTGCCAAGTCTTCAGCGTCGCAATGACGGTACGCTTTAACGCGGACGTTGGGGCTATGCCCAAACACCTTTCCTGAACGGGTTCCAGCGTTGACAACGGCTGAGACAATACAGCCGTGATTTAGCACATCGGTCAAAATTAAAGTTTCTTGGGTGTGCTCAAATCCTGGTACGGGAATTGCCAGGTGACAGAAGGCATCCATTAATGCTTGCATCGCCATCCAAGCATTTAGAAATAGCTGGGTGTGAGGCAGATGCTTAAAATCAGATATTTCTGCTTCTAGCTGTCTATGTAAGTCAATTCGACCGCTTAAAACTGAGCAAGAGCTATTAGACGTGCCATACTGAAGGATTGCGTCAATTGCCGCTTGCTTCACAGCTTTTTCGTGGACTAGCCCTAGTACATCGTTGGTGCAGAAAGTGAGAACAGTTTGGCGACTTCCGGTTGCTGCTTCTTCAATTTCTACTAAGTTTCCCTGTTTTTGATGACAAATATACTCGTCAGGATCGAGTCCACTTTCATACCAGCGTTGAACATACTCTTTGATAACTTGCACTAATTTACTCCCCTCACCTTTTACCAAATAGCCGATTGTCTCTGGCTCAACAGTACATTCTTGCTGGCTCTAATATTTACTATCTAGTTCGTAGAAAAAGCTCACTTAGAGAACACATAATACTGTTTATTAAGAAATTTATCCAGTAGAAACATTCCCCTGGAACATCTTTATAGATTTACAGAAATTTATCTTTCATTTTTTTGACTAGATTCTTGTAAAAATTGTTCGTACTGTCGCACAATTAATCGTTGAATAGCAATAATTGCTGGGTTGATTTCGACATAGCGCCGTTCGGGATTGGCTAAATAAGTTCGTTGTTCGCTTTCAATCATTTCAATGTCCTGAGCCAAAAATTTCTTTAGTACAAAACGCCTCAATAGCTTTTGCAATATTGGCTGGAGTGATTTCAAAATTGATTGTGGTAGACGAATCTTGAAAAAGAATAAGGCAAAAGACCTACTTTCTGTCGCACTCACGGGCAGTCTAAATAAATACAGACTAGAAACTCCTTGTAAAGTTGTGTAGTAATTAGGGTACTGATAGTGAACTGCTACGGGTAAGGTTGTGATTTGGTCAGCTTGTTCGCTTAATCCCAAAAATTTAGCAATCCAACCGCGATAAGAAACTTGATAATCGGCACAAACAGTTGTTTCCGTCTCGCGCAAATTCACCAGCACCGGATCGAACCAACCTTGTAATTTTTGGTGCAGAAATCCGTGAAATACATCCATAGTATTCTCATTACAGATCGAAAAATGTGCTTGGAAACGAGCAGTCAGGGGAACCATCAACCACTCTTTTTGACTAAGTTCGGGAATATCCGGTAACTCGCAAACCTCAGCTAAAGCCGGATCGCCAGGAAAAATCCAAATTAAGTTATGTTTTTCTTCAACTGGGTAGCTACGGGCTTGGGCGCGGGGAAGCTTTTGGGTTTTGGGCAAGTAGGGAATATTGACACAATCACCTTCACTGTTAAATTCCCAACCATGATAAGCACAGGCAAGATTACAATTAATTACTTTACCTTGATGAAGGGCAATTCCTTTGTGGGGACAAGCGTCCTCTAGGGCATGGATTTGACCGAATTCGTCGCGGTAAATGGCGATCGCGCTAGACCAAATAACTACAGGTATAATCTCTCCAATTTTAAGCCCGTCTGCCCACCCCACGGCATACCAATAATTAGGATTTATACCTACTTCGCGCACTTTATTTTGGACTATTTGGCTAGTTAGAGTTGCGGCTAGTTCCTTCATTCGTGTTTTTAATGGCGATTTCTACAGGCAGAATTTAGCGTTATTGTTTTTTCCGGGCAAAAATAGATCAGAACTTCAGTAATATTTTTTGGTATTGTGTAAATTTATATGCCTAGGTTAACTAGAGAGACAATAAGCGATAATTCCTTAAAACTAAGCGATCCTAGGTTATTAATACTTCTAGCCTCTGGTTCTTTAACTACTATGGCGGGGGGTGTAGTTGCTCCCGTTCTACCCGATATAGTACAACAACTCCAACTCGATCCGGGGTTGGCTGCCAACTTAGTTAGCCTGCATTGCCTGACACTTGCTTTATTTAGCGCCCCGTTGGGTATTTTGGCAGACCGAATAGGACGAGTCAAGGTATTAGTTGTTTCGCTAATGTGCTACGCCTTATTTGGAGTAGCAGGGGCTTTTATGTCCAGTTTTTTGCCTTTATTAATTACGCGGGGATTAATTGGCGCAGCTAGTGGAGGAATTGCCGCCGCTAGTTTGGGATTGTTGGGGAGTAGGTATGAAGGAGAAGCAAGGAGTCTTGCTTTGGGATATGCTACCAGCACCTTGACAATTACCGGAATTTTGTTCCCGCTACTGGGTGGTTGGGTAGGGGCTAGTCACTGGCAATTTGCTTTTTATCTTTACGCTCTAGGGCTACCAATAGCTGGGCTTGCAAATAAGCTTTTACAGGAAGACAAAAAACCAGTAATGGGGACGGAAATAAACTATAAGTTAAGCCAAGTTTTGGGACAACCCCAAACTTTATGGTTGTTACTTACCCTAGTTTTAGTATCTGTTGCCATGTATTCTGTGGTAATTTATGCACCGCTTTATCTCCAAGCCACAATTGGAGCCGGGGCGGTTTTAAATGGTGCTGTCTTAGCTTCCAGAGCAATCGGAGCGGCGTTTGTTTCCGCCTTAGGTAGCAAATGGCTGGCACAAAAATTAGGTCAACCATTTGCGATCGCCTTTGGCTGTATGTTGATGGCAGTAACTTTAGTCACTATCCCTTTACTGCACGAACTTAGCCTAATTATATTAACGGCGATCTTATTTGGCGTAGGTTTTGGGATGGTTTTACCCAATGTTTACAGCGCTTTAGCAAATCTAGCTACTCCAAGCTTGCGATCGAGCGTCCTAGCTGTAGGTGCGGGTGTGGGCTTTCTGGGACAGTTTCTATCTCCAATTATCTTAAGACCATTGCTAAATTATGGAGGCCTTGAAAGTGTTTTTTATGGCGCAGCTAGTGTAGCCGTTATTGCAGGAATAATGATGCTGCTATTAGGTAAAAAACGTTAATCTAGATTGTCTCTCATCCTAATTTCTTGTTCTACTTTTAGCCCAGATAAAAAATTGCGATCGTCGCTAAGATGAGGAAACTTTAGTTGAGAATCTGGAATACCTTTAAGCAACTGACGCTGACGCACAATAGCAAAGCTTCCCGGCGCAAGCACTCGCAAGCGCGGGGAGGGAATGCGATCGGAGCGTTGAATAGCATAGGTGGTATGAATTTCTTGCAGCAAGAGATCGAAAGCAGTTAAGAAGCCTACTAACTCAGTGTTTAATGTTTGACCAAGAGCAAGTTCAATATTGACAAGGTAACAAGGCGGAAATGTATTGTCCGATAAAGTAATACAAAAGTCTTCTAAAACCACAGCAAATTTTTGTTGTAAAGATTGCATTACTTGAGTCACGTGAAACTCAGTAGTTTTTTCAGTATTAGAAGAAAGCAACCCACCGCGACGATAGCGAAACACTATCAAAGGAGCTTGCTCGTAAAAGCCCACAACTTCCACCACATCGCCAATATCGTAACGGTAAAAGCCACTGTAGTTAGTAACCAAAATGCGGTAAAGTTCCCCTGATTTAACTTCAGTAGCGAGTAGCGTTTGAGGATGTTCTGCTTCCCATTGGTCTTGGGGGATGAATTCAAAAAAACCACTTTCAATTGCTAAAATACTGCCATCGTTATTGAGGGCGTGATTAATGCTAAAAGTTCCTTCGGCGGAGGAGTAAACCCCGCCAAAACCTGGCGTATCGCCAAAGTAGGTAGGAAACCGCTCAAAGTAAAAATCGGAAGTCCCTCCCCGTGCAGTAGCGACAAAAGATAAGTTTGACCAAGCAAGTTTTGGGGTGAGTATGCTATTGGACTTGTATATTTCACGTAATTGGGCGGCGCGACGGGGGTTTGCTACCATTCTTCGCTCTAAAAGAGCGCGAATTTCTGGCTCTAGTTTTAGCCAATTAGCGATTTTTCCTGTTTCCAAGTCTTTAATTAAGTCTTCTGTATAAAGTTCTAAATAGTTGCAAATTCGCAGGACTAGCATCGGAAAATTTGCACCAATTCCACGTAAATTGCGACTTCCCAAGGCAAATAATAAGCAAATATAGTGACGAGCTAGGCTATCTTTAGGCTGTAAGGTTTCGTAGGGATGAGCAAATAGTTGTTCGTAGGCAAACTTGCCCATGCGTAAAACTCCCACGCTTGCAGGCCCGTAATCGATCCCACCGCTAGTTGTGCCTAATAGTTGGACGGAATTTGTCGCTAACAGTTTACCAAATCTTCCTCCCTGCAACTTCAATTCCTCATTCAAAAAGCCGATGCTAGTGAGGTTTGCTTGTCGTAAGGAGTTTTGGAAGCGCTTAGTAACTGGAATTAGCTTTTTTTTACTCGTAGAACCGCTAGTAAGATTAAGATATACTACCCGATCGCTAGTAAGAATATTTTGTTCACCTTTAGCAATGCGATCGCAAAATAGTTCGTAGCTGCTATATGGTAAAACGGGAACGCGAGTTCTAAATTGATCAATTGATTTGATTTCGCCTATTTTGTAGGTGCGTCCTAGTTCGGTAGCTTGATAAGCAGAGAGTAAATTTCGCAAAAACTGTTCTTGAATGGCGCAAGTCTGCTGAGTTTTTTGAATAAAGTTGTCTTTGACACGACTAGCGACAGTAGTTAGAAGTGGAAGTAAAAAATTTGCCATTTAGTGGTTGCAAAAATGAGCCTAATTGGATTAAAAATCGATAAAGCCTAATTAGTGGTGTAGGAGGATCAATGCTGGAAACGCATAGCGTATTACTAGGAATCGCTTGTTTTGCCTTAGCTTTTATCTTGGCAAGCTTGGTAGAGTATTGGCTGCATCGCTTGATGCACGTCTCCAAAAAAGTCGGTGAACGTCACTTAGAACATCATCGTACTAATAATGGACAAGGTGTATTGTGGGAATTTCGAGATTATGTCCAAGGAGCCATTGTCGTAATGGCGGCGATGTTTCTCTACTCCTGGATTGCTGGAATTGGTTGGTTTTTGGGTAGTACTGCTTACGCTGCTTTTTCGGCTTATGCTCATCAGCTACAGCATGAAAATCCAACTAAGTGCTTTTGGATGAAAATGCCCGTTCATTATGTTCATCATAAGTATGGGATGTGGCATCACAATTTTGGTTTAGCTGTAGATTGGTGGGACAAAGTTTTTGGAACTTATAAGCTCGTTGATTGGTTAACAGAGGAAGAATTGAGTCAGCCGGAACGGAGTTTACTGCAACTACGGTGGTGGTAAGTAATGATAACGGATGATTGGGGTAGATTGAATTGATAGCCAGTCTTTGTTGCTGTGAAGGGGAATTATTTTGAGTTATTTTCAAGAAGCTAAAGTTTATTTTGACCAGTGTCATCAGCACCCGATTAATCAGCTGTTGCATCACATTACTAATTTACTGGCGATCGCATCTGTAATTAGTTTATTTTACGATTGGCGGGTGACAATTGTATGCTTAGTTTTGACTCAAGTTTTGGCTATAGGCGGACATCTTATTTTTGAAAAAAATCAACCTGCTTTTGTGAAGTATCCTGTTTGGGTTACTATTCCCACATCATTGATGTGGTCTTTGCAAAGATGGTTTGGTCTGCGTCAAGTTTGGCAATATTTCCAGCAAAAAACTGTCTAATTCTCAATTTGTTTGCCAAGAACTAGCTAATACGGCGCGTTTGGGCTACATTAAACCGAGTGCTAGAAGCTGATCGCTTCGCAAAAAAATTTACTTATCGACTTCTTTGAGGATAATTCATGTATCAGGGTTTAAAAGTCATTGATGCCGATGCCCATAAGTTAGAAAATCCCTTGGTGTTGCGGGAGTATTTAGAGCCAGAGTACCGCGATCGCATTGGACTTGCGATTGACAGTCTAGGGGATCAAAGAGCAAGGATTGTAGACTTTAATCCGGCAACTGGCAAAAATGATTATATGCGGATGTTTCCGCAGCCCCAAGGACTAGGTAAAGGCGGTTTTCGCAACTTACACCCCGATACAACTATGGGGGCAATGTTTAACCGCGTGCGAATCGAACATATGGATACCGAAGGGGTAGATGTTCATGTAATTTACGGTACGCTAAATTTAGTTTTTTCGAGCTTGTTAGATAAGGATTTGGCGATCGCTCTTTGTCGCGCCTACAACAGCTATATAGCTGATGATTGTCGGGGGTACGATAACAGGCTCAAGCCCATCGGTGTCTTACCTTTGCAAGATGTTACTGAAGCCGTTACTGAAATGCACCGTTGTATTAATGAGCTAGGCATGATTAGCGTGGCGGTTGCCCCAAATATGCCCATTCCTCACCCCAAAGCGCCTGATGCTTTTCCAGAAATTCGTAGCTGCAAAACAATCAGTCACCTAGACTTTCGTCCTATCTTGCAAGCGGCGGTAGATTTAGATATCGGCCTTGGTATTCATGGCGGCCCTGGCTCTTATATGGTGGGTGGTATTTCCGATTACACCGAAACTTTTGTACTCACACATATTTTTGTGCAAAGAAATCAGCAACAACTCGCCTTGGCGCGGATGGTGTTTGATGGCGCTTTTGAACAATTCCCCACGTTGCGCGTAGGTTTTTTAGAAGGTGGTTGCGGTTGGTTGCCAGATTTGGCTCATGCTTTCCATGAGCATTGGGAGAAGCGGATTCGGGACTTCGATCCCAAGCGTCCTTATCGCCCTTCCTTGATGGAATTTACAAAGCTAATGGTGCAAGAGCGAGGCACTAGCAACAATTTTAACTTGATTAGTCAAGCCAAAAATATGTTCGATCTGTTGTGGAATGCTCAACACGATCCGGCAAAAATTGACGACGAAAGCTTGTACGAACATTACGACTTGCGTCACCGAGATCCTATGGAGTATTTTGAGCGAGGACAAATTTATACTTCCTTTGAATCCGACGATCCAGGCCCGGCTTACCTTCCCGTTGCGATGGGTGAAATTGGCAAGCACTTAACTTGTTTTTCTGGAGATTACGGACATTGGGATGGAGTATTGCATAACTGCGTCAAAGATGCGGCAGAAGTTGCCGACTATGACCGCGAGCATTTAGAACTATTGTTAGGCGGTAATGCTTTGGCACTTTATGGCAAAACCTTACAAAACTCGCTGCCTAGCTACTTAACAGCGCCCTCAACTGTAGTAACTAACTAGACCATATTAGAGTAAAAGCGGGTTATTGCCCGCTTCTCTATAATGCGATCGCGTTTTTACGGAGCTTGCTCAAAAACTGCAACACAAAACCCAAAGCATATATTAACTAATTAATAAGTAGTAAACAAGCATTAAAAGCTTCTGTTTTATGTATTTATTAGATATATCCTTATATACAAATCGGCTTATATTGCAAGTAACTTCAATGAAGTACAAAGAAGAAATTTTTAAGGAATTTACAGAGGAAATTACTACTTATATGTACCCGCGCTCTCCTAAAGAAGTATCAGAAACAGAAACTTTTATTAATGAGACAATCGAGAGAATTAGAAGTAATCAAGACCTAGTAGTAACAATTTTAAAACAAGACTCTCAAGAGTTTTTGGGGTGTGCGGGCATTCATGGGATTGATAAAATAGACCCAGAATTAGGAATTTGGCTTAAGAAAGCAGCACAGGGGAATAAGTATGGCTTAGAAGTAATCGCCGCTCTCAAAGGTTGGGCGGATATTAATCTAAATTATGATTATTGCCGTTATCCCGTGGCTCAAGCAAACATTGCTAGTAGAAAAATTCCCGAAGCATTAAAGGGAAAGGTTGCCAGAGAATTTGATCTAATTAGCATGAGTGGAAATACTCTACATATGCTAGAGTACAGGATCGCTAAAACGCCCGATCGCTATTAATCTAGCTATTCTCGCTAAAACGGTAGCCTTTACCATACACCGTATGAATTAATTGAGTTTCTCCAGAAGCTTCAATTTTGCGCCGCAATAGGCGAATTAAAGCTGCTAATACATTACTACTAGGTTGTTCTCCCTCATCAGACCATAAATGTTGATAAATTTGAGCATGAGTTAGTAATTGACTATTATTTTCAATCAAATAGGCCAGCAGTTGAGTTTCTTTTTCTGATAGCTCAATTGTGCGCCCTGGGCGATAACCTAACTGGTTTTCACAATCTAACTCCAAATCTGCCATTCGTAACCGTTGAGATAGACTAGGGGCGCTGTCGGATAAAGAACGACGTAATAAAGCGCGGACTCGTGCCAATAATTCTCTTAATTCAAAAGGCTTAACTAAATAATCGTCGGCTCCCGCGTCCAATCCTTGTACACGATCATCTATTGTATCTTTGGCTGTAAGAAACAGTACCGGGGTAGCTTGCCCCGCGCGACGTACCTGCTGGCAAATCTCTAATCCGGTTTTGTGAGGTAGCATCCAATCTAAAATCAGCAAATCATACCCACTTTTGGCCGCAAGTTTGCTCCCGGCTGCGCCATCATAAGCTACATCGACACTGTAACCTTCGCGCTTTAGTACTCGACTGAGGGGATTTGTTAATTCAACTTCATCATCAACTAGCAGTATTTGCATTTTCTAGGCGATCGCATTTGGGCTATTATTATGCCCGACGCTTACATATACTAATTTTTACTTATGCTCACTGTCGCATTGCCCAAAGGCGCACTCTTAAAAGATAGCATCCGTTTGTTACAAGCTGTAGGGCTAGATTTTAGTGTTTTTTTAGATTCAGCTAATAGACAATTGCAAATTTCTGATCCTACGAAGACAGCTAAAGCCTTACTTGTTCGAGCGCAAGATGTTCCGGTGTATGTAGAATACGGTCAAGCTCAATTAGGTATTGTTGGTTACGATGTGCTGCAAGAAAAACAGCCCCAAGTTGCCAACTTAATTGATTTGCAATTTGGGCTTTGTCGGCTATCGGTGGCAGTTAGGCGCTCTAGCCAGTACCGTTCGGCGCTAGAATTGCCGCCTCATGGTAGAGTTGCGTCCAAGTTTGTTAATTGCGCTAAAGACTACTTTGATAGCCTTGATTTGCCTGTAGAAATTGTGCCGCTTTATGGTTCGGTGGAACTAGGTCCAATTACCGGAATGTCGGAAGCGATCGTCGATTTGGTTTCCACAGGGCGGACTTTACAAGAAAATGGCTTAATTGAAATTGAGACTTTGTTTATCAGCACAGCGCGGCTAATTGCCCATCCATTGAGTTATCGTCTCAATACAGGTAATTTGCATCAACTAACTTGCCAAATTAGAGAACAGATTCTTGCCAAAGTTTAAACAATTAAACTACTTTAAGTTTAATTGGTTCAATCTAAGGCAAAAGTACCTAACTTACAAAGATCACCTTCAGTTACTTGCAAATAGCTGATAACTATCTTTTAATAGAGCTAATTTAAGAGTTTTGTCTTTTGAGTAGGACAAAATTATATTTAATTAGACGTTAGCTATTAGTAGCTCAGTTAGAGGTTGTGCTAATTAAATTTAGTTGGCGCAACAGTGCAAGGTCTTCAGGAGCTAGAAAATTTTGTAAATTAGGTTGATTGAGTAAGGCAATTTCTGATTGGCAAGATTGTTGCAAAATTTCTATACAGCGATCGCGTTGCGCTCCTGGTTGGATACTTTTAAGAAATCCAATTGCCATAGTAATTTTTGGCACAGCATTACGCATTTCTTGTTGTAGTTGCTGGAGAAGTTCATCTTGATTTTCAACATATTGCTGGAGTTCAATTACTTTTTTTTGTAAGCCTTCAGTACGTTCGCGTTCTGTTTGGTACTGGCGCATCACAACTTCTTGTTTATTCAATCGCGAAGTAATGGCTCCTAATAATTCTGCTCGTGTAAAGGGCTTAGTAAGATAGTCATCTGCGCCTAAATTCATGCCTTGACGGATATCGGCTTTATCTACCATGGCTGTAAGAAAAATAAAAGGAATTGTTGCAGTTGCTGGCACTTGACGCAAGGCGTTTAAAACTTCATAACCATCAATTTCGGGCATCATTACGTCGCAAATAATTAGGTCGGGGAGATGTTCTTGCGCCCACATTGCACCCATAAAACCATCTTCAGCACCAATAGCATCAAAATCTTCCGCTTCAAGCAGTTCTAAAATATTAGCTCTTACTGCTGGTTCGTCTTCAATTACTAAAATTTGACTCATTTGTTTATACTTCTTTGTTTAATGGCAATGTAACTGTAAATGTTGTGCCAACTTCTAATTGGCTATGCACTGCAATTGTCCCTCCGTGTAAATCCACAGATTTTTTAACGATCGCAAGTCCAAGTCCCGTACCAGGAATATTGCTAACATTCCTACCGCGATGAAATGACTCAAACAACTTTTGCTGATCTTCAATCGAAATACCAATTCCCCTGTCTTGAATTGAAAAAACTGCAAGTTCGCGATCGCATCTCAAATCAAAATTTACTTCCCTGCCTTGCGGTGAATACTTCACGGCATTTGTCAGCAAATTAGTTAGAATATGTCGGAGCAGTTTCTCATCTATAAGTCCATCAAGCTTGCCTATTTGCTCTGGAATACAAAAATTAATGGTATGGGTTTGAGTTGTAATTTGGACTTCTTCCACTAAGTCGCGGCAAAATTGGACAATATCTAGCAATTTTGGTTGAAATTCTAGTTTTCCAGCTTCAGCTTTACCAATTAATAGCACGTCATCCAGCAAATTAGTCATGTGTTTAACGCTAGATTGAATACGCTGCTGGTGTTTGATTTTTTTATCCTCACTCCATTTATGACTGTAATATTCCAGCAACTCGCTAGAGGAAAAAATTGTCGCTAAAGGAGTCCGAAATTCATGAGATGCCATAGTCACAAAGCGAGACTTGAGTTCGCTCAATTCTTTTTCCTTTTCTAAAGCGTTGCGGATATCTGCTTCTACTTGCTTGCGCTTTGTAATATCGCGAATAATCGCCATGACTTCATTTTCTCCACTAACCGCAATTCGCGCTTCGTACTCTAAAAGATCGTTATCCAGTAGCAACTGATATTCAAGAATTTGGATGTTTTTGGTAGTGAGAGCTAGTTGTACGCAATCCATCATTGGCGTGGCTACTTCGTCAGGAAATACCTCATACAAACTTTTGCCCAAAAATTCTTGAGTAGGTATAGGTAAACGCTTATTTTTTGCAGCTTTGAAGTTAACAAAAATGCCTTCAAAACTGATCCGAAACATTGAATCGGAGATAGCGTTGAGCAAAGCTTTATTTGTAGCTAAACTTAAATTTAGGGCATTTTCTACCCGTTTGCGATCGCTAATATCGGTAGAAATACCGCAGACTGCATAGATATCCCCAGCAGCGTCAAACAAAGGAAACTTAATCGAAATATAAGTATGTAGTCCGTCCGGAAGAGGAACCACTTCTTCCCAGTCTAAAGGACTTTTAGTTTCTATTACTTTTAAATCGTTTGCCCAATAGGTATCAGCTATTTCCTTGGGAAAGAGATCGTAATCAGTTTTACCTTTAATGTCTTCTCTATCAATATTAAAAAGAATTTCAAACCAAGCATTAATCGTCAGGTATCTACCCTGGAGGTCTTTGACGTAAATCAAAGCTGTAGAGTTGTCGAGTATTGCCTGCAAACGCTGCTGGCTCTCTTGCAAAGCTTGTTGACTACGCTTAGTCTCTGTAATATTGTGTACCACCTTAGAAAAACCGCGCAGTTGTCCGTTTTGGTCTCTTAGGGCAGTAATGAGGGCATTAACCCAAATTTGCGAACCATCTTTACCCACACGCCAGCCTTCATCTTCGATTTGACCGTTTACTTGAGCTAGGTGCAGAAAGTATTCCGGCTTGCTTATCGCTCTATCTTCTGCTGTATAAAAACAAGAAAAAGGCATTCCTAAAATTTCTGCCGATTTGTAGCCCTTCATTCTTTCGGCTCCAGTATTCCAACTAATAACATTTCCTTGGGGATCGAGCATGACAATAGCATGATCTTTCCCACCGTCCACTAATAAACGAAAGCGCTCCTCGCTGTCAACTAAAGCTGCTTCTACTTGCTTGCGTTGAAGTAATGCTCCTAAGTGAGTAGTAACTGTTGAAATAAGCTTGACTAGACGCTTGTCCGCGTCACCAGTTGTAAACATAAAAAACACTAAAATCGCTAAGACATGATCGTCTGTCACAATTGGAATACCTAGCGCAGACTTGAAACCAGCAGCGATCGCGCCTTGTTTTCGCAAAAAAGCTCTATCTGCGGCAGTAGAGACATTTTGCATCCATTCTGACTGCTTTGATGACCAAACACGCCCCGGCAATCCCATCCCTGGAAAAAATGTTAGTTTTTCGCTCTCCATCCTAAAATTATCGAGATTTTGGGCGTTTGGGTACCAAGCAGGGCTACATTCAAGGCGATCGCCTTTAGGTATCCATGCTTCCCCAAATGCCCAACCAGTAAAGTCGCATACTAAGTGCAGTGCTACTTCTAAAGCCGAGTGAAAGTTTGCCGATTCTCCGATTGATTGAGTCATAATTTGGAGAAAACGTACTTCTTCTTCGGCTTTGCGGCGAGTATCGATCTCTATACGCATTAGCTGGTTGGCGTTTTGTAGTTCCTTGGTACGTTCTTGGACGCGAACTTCTAAGTCTCGATTTTTAGCTTCGCTTTCGCGTAAAGCAAGTTCGGTATGCTTGCTCTCAGTAATATCAACAATGTAGTTTCTAATCAGACCGCTAACGGCAATATAATGTACCGATTGGGAAAATATCTTGCTGCCAATTTCTACTTCCCGGACAAAAAATGTTTCTTGACCATTTTTGACAATTGGCAATATTTCCTCTAGTAGTGGGTGTTGTAGCTTAGTTTTTTTAAGGTCTGGAAACTGTGCCAATGCCGAGGGATTAATATAAGTAATATTTCCAGCTATATCGATTTCAATAATTGAATTAGTAATTGGTTCAGGAAAAGATGCCAATTTTAGCAGTGCAGCATCACTGTAATTTGCTACTTCTCTTTCCACACCAATCAGCGTATTTGACTTCGCTACTTTGATAATTTCTTTTTCAGTATCCCTTGGAATGGTTTCTAAGGAATCCGGTGCTGCGTAATACCAAGCTTTAGCATCATCTGCAAAGACAATTTCATCTTCATGCCTAAGTTCGCACTCGAAGCAGTGTTTACCGTTAATTTTTAAGCCGTTTGTACTGCGTATACCTTGTAAATTCCCGTCAACAAGCCGAAAGTATTGCTGACTTTGCTCTTTCACTTTCACCAAAATAGCGTGATGTCGCGATACCAACTGAGAGTGAAGCACTATGGAATTAGTAGAATTACGACCGATGGAATAGGTAGCAGCTTCTAAGCTAATTGTCCGTTTGCCTTGATTGTCTTCAATAACGAGTAAATGTTTGACTTGCTCTATTTCACTCTTTAGCACTGCTTTCTAGGATTTTTGCGATGTGTAACCCTAGGTTGCCCAATTTGAAATGAAAACAAACACTGGTCAAGCAGATAATAAAAATGTTTTCAGTAAGTTTGGGCCACAAATACTAATATCCCTCTCTTAATTAAGAGAGGGATAAGCTTTTATACTTAGATATTGCTGCAAAAAACTTTTTAAGCTTGATGGGAAATAGTGCTAATCTGAGTAGCTTTTGCTACAGAAGAATTTTCCCACAATCCTTTAATTTTGATAATAAGCTTTTGTCCTATGGTTTGCCGCTCAATTCCTAAAGATTTGTCGTAGCTGCTGTAACACTCTTTGTAACGACCTAAATGATTTAACGCTGCACCCCGAAACAGCCAAGCTTGGCTATCGCTACGATCAATTTCGAGAGCGCGATCGCAACTATCAAGTGCTTCTAAGTAACGGTTGAGATGAATTAGGACTACGCCTCGCAGTACCCAAGCTGCATTATTTTCGGGCTGAGTTGTTACTGCTTTGTCAAGGCTATCAAGGGCTGCTCCATAACAGCCCAAATTCGCTAGGTCGTTACCCTTATTTAACCAAATATTAGTATCAATCAACGGACAATTTGAGGTTTTATCTAAGGTAGAAACTGAGGTGTTCATAATAATTAGTTGATTGTAGTTAGGTTTAAATAAGGCTAGCGGACAAGAAATTTATAATAATTGCTTAAACTACAGTTTAGTTCCTTAGATTAAAAGCAGCGAATCTGAGAAACAATCCTTTACTTTATAGCGCCTAAACTTCCATAACTAATTGATAACAGGTTGAATAAGTACATGGCGACCGTAACTTTACTGAAGAAAGTGTGAAGTTATGTCGTAGTATTAATTTAATCTAATGATTGCAAATCTGAGGACTTTTGCCCTGGAACTACTAAAACTTTATCAACGCGATTGCCATCCATATCCATTACCTCAAACCGCATTCCATCCCATTCAAAATGATCGGCGGCGTTGGGGATGCGTCCTAAATGAGTAATCACAAAACCACCCAGGGTTTGGTAACTACCGCGATGTTCGCCTTGGGAGTCATTAACAGCAAAAATTTTAAAAAATTCATCTACAGATAGCATTCCATCCAATAGCCAAGAACCATCTGCTCGTTGCACTGCTTGCGGATCTGCTAGTTCGTCGGCAGAAGGGACATCGCCGACAATTTCTACGAGTATGTCATTCAAAGTAACTAAGCCTTGAATTACTCCGTATTCATCTACTACTAGGGCCATATGGGTGCCAGTCTGCTTAAATAACTCCAATACTTTTAAGCCACGAGTACTTTCGGGTACAAATACGGGCTGACGTAAAGAAACTGTTAAGTCTAACGCTTCGCCCGATAAACTACGGGCTAATAAGTCCGTAACAGGCATGATGCCTATAACATTGTCTAAACCACCTTGGCAAACTGGGAAGCGAGAATTAGCACTATCCATCATCTTTTTGCGGTTTTCTTCCATAGAGTCTTCCAAGTCTAGCCAAACAATATCCGGGCGCGGTGTCATTAAAGCACTAACATGGCGATCGCCTAATCTAAAGACTCGCTCTACCATGTCTTGTTCGGCTTCTTCAAACATCCCAGCTTCTGTACCTTGCTCAATCAAGACTTTTATTTCTTCTTCTGTTACTTGGGGGTCGCTTGAAGGGCCTATACCCAATATTCGCAAGACTAGATCTGTAGAAGCGCTGAGTAAATGCACGACTGGGGAAGCAAAAGCTGCGATCGCGCGCATTGGCATAGCAACGGTAGCTGCAATTAATTCGGGATTATTTAGGGCTAGGCGTTTAGGCACAAGTTCGCCCACAATCAAGGATAGGTAAGTGATTGTCATGACAACAATGCCAAAAGATAATCCTTGACTATAGGGAGCTAACCAGGGAATTTGGTTTAGATTTTCTGCTAGTTTTGCGGAAATGGTTGCGCCCCCAAAAGCACCGGCGAGGATGCCAATTAGGGTAATGCCTACTTGGACTGTGGACAAAAATTTATTCGGGGCATCGGCTAGTTCTAGAGCAACCCGTGCTTTTTTATTTCCTTGGTTTGCCATGTTTTGCAGCCTTACCTTCCGAGAGGAGATGATTGCCATTTCCGACATAGAAAATATGCCATTAGCGACGATCAATAGGAAAAGGAGCAGAATTTCTAAAGTGATGGAAGACATTTTTTAAAGTGCTATTATTTTTGGCAAACTGGACTTAATCTTTAGTATCTAAAATTGAATCAAAGGGGAAGTACAACCAATGATTAATTTTTTACATTACTGATAAGCAATTTAAGGGTGAGATAGTTGGGTTAAAACTAGCAAAATTTATACCTGCTTTATGAGTTACTAATACACCTATTGCCTCTAAATATGAATTTACTTGGATTGCTTTAATTCCTAATGATTCTGGGGGAACTTGCATTTGAGTTCGATTTTCTGCCACTGCAATAATTTGTGTATTGTGACTCAAACTCAAAACAGCGCTACTGCCACAAGCTTTTGCTGGTACGACTAGAGCATCAACTTCTTTTGCCCAAATATCGCCACCAAGGGACGGTTCGGTTGTAAAATTAGGCGCGCGACTTAAACCAACAAGGACACTGGGTAAAAAAGTATAGCCTAGTTCTTCTGCCGCCGATCGCGGTGATATATTAGGGTCTAGAGGCAGTGGTAATAATGCTGGAGAGTGAGCGCAAGGGATTTTAAAAGTTTTTACTACTAAGTGACTAATTACAGCTTCCGCACCAGCTAGAGGGTCTACTCCTTGTCCGTGACGATATTGTTCTAGGCTCGCATTATCGATATCGTCGGGGAAACGAGCAACAACAGCGATCGCATCTGCTCCTATATCAACTAAAGTCTTTGCGGCTCGTAGCAAGCTATCTGGGTTCTCAAGAGTTCCCCAACTTGCTCCCGATTTTGAATTGCGTAATTGAACGTTTAAGGGTAAATCGGTGATTACATAGTCTGTTAAAGTTAAGCCTAAAGTTGCTCTAGCTGCTTCTGCGGCTTGGAGTTGCCGAATTCGCAAGTCTGGCTCAATTCCCTGGTCAAGAATTAGCCCAACCCGATTTTGGCGCACCGGACGCAAGCCCCAGCACGAAGAGGCAAACTTGTCAAGTCCGTAGCCCTCTACATAAAAAGCATTAGGCATAGACCAGTATAATTGAGCGCCATTGAGGACATTGGGGTGAGTAATAAGGCGATCGCATACTGAAGCAATGGCGCGAGCAACAGGCAAAGCATCCCCCGCATAACCGCCAATAGCGGCTCCAATCCCAGTTGGTATAATTAAGACAACAGTGTAAGGATGATTCACGCTGCTGGCGATTCTAAGGTAACAACAGCTTCAACGGTAGCAGTCTGCGCGTGGACATTTACCGACGTAATTGCCCAGCGCAAAGGCTCTCCCTGTTTTGCTAATTCTGCTTCAATTGCTGTGTGCAGTTGGGCAGGTGTTTCTTCTAGGTTGATTTCGGCGGTGATGAAGTGGGTAGTCATGATGGCAAGTAAGGTTTTTGCAGCTATTTTTGGAACTGACCAAATTGTAAATGATAAACTCGATCTTCTTTTTCTGTCTCAATTTTTAAGTCGGAGCGAGGATAGGAGACGCAAAGTAGAGCATAGCCTTGTTGTTGAAGTTCAAGGCTAATACCCATGCCCTCGCTTTGTTCTACACTTCCCTCTAGAATTTGGGCAGCACAGGTAGTACAAACGCCAGCATTACAAGAACTTGGCAATTCTAAACCTGCCGAGTTGGCAGCTTTGAGAATAATTTGGTCTTCTGGAACTTGGATAGTGTGAGTTGTGCCTGCGTGGAGAATTTGAACGGTGTAAGTTTGAGGCATATAAAACGATTAGGTGTAGCGCTCTTACAGCTTTAAGAAGTAATTGTACCGCGATCGCCCTTCACCCACACTTAGCGATTTTAGTTTTAGAGGTAATTCAAAAGCCGTATCATGACAAACCGTAATAGTGTCAGCAGCAGCGTTAATCTGGCATTAGCAACAAAAAAGAAGAGAGGAGTAACGAGAATGCTTGAAGAATATCGTCAACATACCGCCGAGCGGCAAGCCTTAAATATACCCCCATTACCTTTAGATGCCGCGCAGACTTCGCAGTTGTGCGAACTATTGCAAGCACCACCATCAGGGGAAGAAGAAACATTATTGCATTTATTGCGTGATCGCATTTCCCCAGGAGTAGATCCCTCCGCGTATGTCAAAGCTGGGTTTTTGACGGGAATTGCTAAGGGAGCGATTAGCAGCCCTTTAGTTTCGCCTGCCTATGCCATAGAGTTATTGGGGACTATGCTCGGTGGTTATAACGTGCGAAGTCTAGTAGATTTGCTGTCCTCTGATAGTGAACAAATAGCTACGGCGGCGGTAACTGCTCTAAGTCATACAGTCCTGGTTTACGAGGCTTTCCACGATGTTTTTGACTTAGCAGAGACGAATACCTATGCCAAGCAAGTAATTGATGCTTGGGCAGAAGCTAAATGGTTTACAAGTCGTCCCCCTTTGCCTGAAAAAATTACGGTGACGGTGTTTAAAGTACCAGGAGAGACGAATACAGACGATCTTTCCCCCGCACCTCACGCCACAACCCGCCCAGATATTCCGATGCACGCCTTGGTAATGCTGGAATCGAAAATGCCAGGGGCGTTAGAAACTATCGAGCAGTTGAAACAAAAAGGTCATCCGGTAGCTTATGTAGGCGATGTAGTTGGTACGGGTTCGTCGCGCAAATCAGCGATAAATTCAGTATTGTGGCATATCGGGCAAGATATACCTTACGTACCCAATAAGCGTTCTAGTGGGTATATATTGGGAAGTGCGATCGCGCCTATCTTTTTTAATACGGCGGAAGACTCTGGCGCTTTACCCATTCAATGCGACGTTTCTAAGCTAGAAACCGGGATGGTTATTACTATTTATCCCTACAAAGGTGAAGTTACTAATGAGTCTGGGGAAGTAATCTCTACTTTCAACCTCCAACCCGATACAATCGCCGATGAAGTCCGCGCTGGGGGACGTATCCCGTTATTAATTGGGCGTAGTTTGACCGATAAAATTAGAGCAGCGTTAGGAATTGAACCTAGCCCAATATTTATTCGTCCTCGTTCGCCCGTGGATACAGGCAAAGGCTACACCCTAGCCCAGAAAATGGTCGGCAAAGCTTGCGGACTCGTAGGAGTACGCCCCGGTACATCCTGCGAACCGATTATGACTACCGTAGGTTCTCAAGATACCACAGGGCCAATGACCCGTGACGAACTCAAAGAACTTGCTTGTCTTGGTTTTAGTGCAGATTTAGTTATGCAAAGCTTCTGTCATACCGCCGCTTATCCCAAACCTGTAGACATTAAAACCCACCACGAATTACCTGATTTTATGGCAGAGCGTGGCGGCGTTGCTTTGCGTCCTGGAGATGGAATTATTCACTCCTGGCTTAACCGGATGTTGTTACCCGATACTGTTGGTACTGGCGGTGATTCTCACACCCGTTTCCCCTTGGGTATTTCCTTTCCCGCAGGTTCGGGCTTAGTGGCTTTTGCTGGGGCGTTGGGGTTAATGCCTTTAGATATGCCTGAATCGGTTTTAGTGCGATTTAAGGGTGAATTGCAATCAGGAGTGACGCTGCGAGATGTTGTGAACGCAATTCCTTATATAGCTATCCAAAAAGGTTTGTTGACGGTATCTAAGGAGAACAAGAAAAATATCTTCTCCGGGCGGATTATGGAGATTGAAGGATTGCCCGATTTGAAGGTAGAGCAAGCTTTTGAACTAACTGATGCCACTGCCGAGCGATCGTGTTCGGGGTGTACGATTAAGTTGAGTGTAGAGACAGTTTCCGAATATCTGCGTTCTAATATTGCCCTGATGAAAAATATGGTAGCGCGGGGTTATGAAGATGCTCGTACTATTATGCGTCGCGTTGCCAAAATGGAACAGTGGTTAGCAAATCCGGTACTTATGGAAGCCGATAGCGATGCGGAGTACGCAGAGATTATTGAGATTGACTTGAACCAAATTACTGAACCTATAGTTGCCGCACCCAATGACCCAGATAATGTCAAACTACTATCAGAAGTAGCAGGAGATGCGGTGCAGGAAGTATTTATTGGTTCTTGCATGACAAATATCGGTCACTACCGTGCTACAGCGAAAGTATTAGAAGGCGAACCACCCGTCAAAACTCGGCTGTGGATTTGTCCCCCGACGCGGATGGACGAACATCAGTTAAAAGAAGAAGGAGTTTACAGCACCTTCGGCGCGGCGGGTGCGAGAACAGAAATGCCTGGATGCAGCTTGTGTATGGGCAATCAGGCGCGGGTAGGAGATGGAACTACAGTATTTTCTACTTCAACGCGCAACTTCAATAATCGTATGGGCAAGGGAGCGCAAGTTTATCTTGGTTCGGCGGAACTCGCCGCCGTTTGTGCAATGTTAGGGCGGATTCCCACAGTACAGGAATATATGGAAATTGTGGCAAACAAGATTAATCCTTTTGCTGCCAATTTGTACCGCTATCTCAACTTTGACCAAATTGCTAATTTTGAAGACGAAGGGCGGGTAATTCCAATAGACGAAATGCCTCGCATTGAGGATATTTTGGGCATTCCCGCAGGTACGCTACGCTAGTCGATAATAAGTAGTAGGGTACTTTGATAAACTACCCTACTACCTTTTAAAAATGACGAGTGAAATCTATGGAGTTTTATACAGTAGTAATTAGACAAAGTGCAGGCTATTGGGTTAGCTTATGTCTAGAAAATGGAATTGTCGGACAGGGAGATAATCAACAAGAATCCGTTGATAAGTTAAAAGAAGCAATTGAGTCTTTCCAAGGTGTTCGAGCAATTGAAAATAATATTTATACTGCTCCTATTTCTATAGAGGAACTACACGAGTTTTCAAATATCTGACGTAAATAGGTAAAAATTTTTCGTAATGGGCATAATAGCATACTTGTCAGAAACAGAATACGCGGTTAAAAATATCATAAATTTGATTTCACATAATAAAAGAAGCTTGAACGAATACCTAGTAGACTTAAATAACTTAAAAAAGCAACTTTCTCCATTTGAAGAATTATATAAAGATTATATTTCAAAAGATATCTCGGATAATTTTTGCGATTTACAGGTCATGTATGCCGCTCAATGCTATTATAATTACGAAGAAAAGAACAGAGATAAAAAGCAAAAATTTTTAACAGAAATCAATATTTTAAGTGAAAAGCTTAAAATTAAGCAGAGTCAATTAGATACAAGAAACTTTTCAATTAAGTGTCTTTGTGGCGCAATGCTACAAATAGCGAAACAAGGCTTGTCTATCTGCTATGGCAAAGAAGAAAACTGCGTTGAAGTTAAAACAATAGCAGGAGAAAGACTATCAAATATTATTTTTCAGGCAAGAAATCAATCAATGCACTTTGAAGAAAGTTTAAACAACAAAGTGATTAGCTGTTTTAATAATTTAAAGCAACAATTTGGCAACAACGTCTCAATTGATCAAACACAAAATATTAATTTAGCTGATGTCATAGTTTTAGATGTTCTTATCTGGAATAGTTATGAAAAATTTTATACAGATATGGTTGCTTTCAAAGATGAATTGGAAGTTTAATAAAAATTGAGCAATATACGCTTAGGATTACATGAGGAATTACTTAAATGCTTGAAATTCACAAAAATTATGTCTTGGACGAAAAGCAGCAACCTATCGCTGTACAAATTCCTATTGCTGAGTTTGAACAAATTGAGGAAATTCTTGAAAACTATGGTTTAGCAAAACTAATGGATGAAACTCATGGTGAGGAACAACTTGCTAAAAATGAAGCATTAAAGTTTTATCAATTGCTAAAGGGTAGTGATGTGGAACGTTGAATATACTAAGCGGTTTTTGAAAGACTTAGCTGCTTTACCTCTAGAAATTCAAACCCGTGTCGAACCTATTGTATTTGCAGAACTAGAGTCAGAAAATCCGTTTGCACTGGGATATATTGAAAAAATGATTGGCTATACCGACAAGTATAAAATTCGTGTAGGTGATTATCGGATTGGAATCTCGATTGATAAACAGACAAAGACATTAATTTGTCAAAGGATTGCTCACCGTAGAGAAATTTACAGAATTTTTCCTTGAAGTGTGAGCGCGTATTAATTAAACAATATAAACAGAGAAACGCAAGGCAAATAAGATGGATTGGCAAGACCGCATTATTATTGACCCAGAGATATTGGTAGGAAAGCCAGTAATTAAAAATACTCGTTTGTCTGTAGAGTTTATTATCGATCTTTTAGCTCAAGGATGGCTAGAATCAGATATCTTGAAAAATTATCCAGGAATAACAAAAGAAGATATAAAAGCTTGTCTGAGCTACGCGAGTAATGCTTTAAAGCTAGAAAAAGTATACCCGCTAAATGTTTTGAATTTTAGCAGATGAGAATTTCCCCTTTGTTGCTGTAGAAGCTTTGCAGCAACAAGGATGTGATGTAATTTGAATAAGAACTGATGCCCCTGGTAGTAGCGATCGCATAATATTGGCACATGCACAAATAGCTGAGATCGTAGTAGCCGTTTTAGCCAGTCGTACTGATTTTGCTGAAAATTTTACAGTAGTTGAAAACGATCGCATTCGGATAAAACCTCTAGGTAATTTATAAAGCGATCGCATTCCACAGCTTCTTATATTACCGCCGATTCCAGCATCTTGATAATTCCTGCATTGGCATCAATTTCAACTTCTAAGCCAATGGGCAATGTGACGATATTTTCCACGTGACCAATCGCAGCACCGTAATAAGCAGGAATTTTTAAGGGTTGAATATGTCCCCATACTACTTCTTCTAAAGTCAGCGAACCATAGTCAGCATCGGGCGTACAACCTGGACATTGCCCAAATATAAAGCCTGCTAGTTTGTCAAATACTCCAGCAATTTTGAGGTGAGTCATCAAGCGATCTAAGCGGTAAATATTTTCGCCCGTATCTTCTAAAAATAAAATTGCTCCAGCCATATCAGGCAGATATGGAGAACCCACAATTCCCGACAACACCGATAAGTTACCGCCAATGAGTTTGCCTTTAGCAATTCCAGGGGTAATAGTTTGAATGCGATTTTTTACCTGCATTAAGCGATCGTTATCATCACCATCTTTGAGATTTGCAATAGTTACAAGTTCGCCTGCAAATAACACGCGGCGGAAAGATTCAGTTTGACCCCGTCGCCACGAAGTTAAGCCATGAGGTCCGTGAAAAGTTACTAATTGACTGCGGGCATTAATTCCTAAAATTAACGCAGTAATATCGCTAAAACCGATGATAATTTTAGGATTCCGGTGGATAACTTCATAATCTAAATAAGGTAGGATACGGCTGCATCCCCAACCGCCGCGAATAGGCAACAAAGCCGTTACTTGCGGATCTTGAAAAAATTGGTTGATGTCTGCGGCGCGATCGCGATCGTTGCCGGCTAAATAACCGTAGCGATCGCGGGCATGAGGCGCAAGCTTAGGCACAAGTCCTAGTCCCCGCACGGCATCTAGAACTATAACTAGTTCTTCACGGACAAAGGTCGCGCTTGCAGGGCTAATAATGCCTACTACATCGCCAGGTTTTAAACGCGGGGGTTTTAATAGTGGACGATCATTTCTGCCGCTACGATCGGCGGTTACGCTTGCTATTGCTATTTTTAATGGCATTGCTAAGGCGGAAGTAGTAGCAGCAAGCTGGAGAAATTGACGGCGATTTAGCATTTAGTTTGTCAAAGCTTTCACCTTTTTACACTAAAAGCTGATGTTTTAACTAAATGCTGCCATTTTTCTATTGCAACTTAGACAGCCCGAAGCTCAAAGTACCGCGTCCAACGGTTCACAAAAATTATTAACTCCTTGTTGAACTGCATACATCAAAACCGGAGTCACTAACAGCGCCGGGCAAAGTTTGGTTGCAGCCAAATGTCCCACAATTGGAGCAAAATTTTCTGCGATTAAACTGCTTCTAAATTCTTCCTTACAAATAACAGCGCGGCATTTTTTAGCCAAACTATCTAACCACTCTGCGTTAGCTATCTCTGGTTGCTGCCCTACTCGAATTGCTAATACCATTGCAGCATCTTCTAAATTGCCCTCGCAGTCTTCTATTGCTTGAAGTGCATTTATAGCATCAGGATAATCGACTAATTGAGTACGAAATTTAGCAACTTCTTCTGGTGTAACTTGAGTCATGGAGTAATTGTAATTATCTTGGATAAACAAAAATTAGGTTTTACTAATTTTGACGGACACAAGCGGTTATTGCCAAATAAAAAAGCAGTGAGCTTATTTCACTGCTTAAGCGTTATTAAGTTACGTGCAAATTACAGCCCTACTAATTCTCGGGATTTAAAGTCCGTTAGTTGTTGAGCGATCGCGCGTCTTGTCTCTAATTTAGCTACACTAAATTGGTTACGCAGATATTCCAGATGGGCTAAAGCGTTAGCTTTTTCTGTTGTTAAGCGTATCAAGGTATTTGTTGCGGTTTGATATTCCTTGTCTATAAGCAGGACTTCAAACCTCCGCGCCTTGCGTTGAAGGTCATTTTTTAAATCTAGATCGAAAGCCGAACGATTATCAGCGTGACCTTCAACTCGATCAAGTAGCTGCTGTACTGCCATAATTTCCGAATCTAGTTCATTTACTCGTTGAGCCGCTTGGGCGATCGCTCCTGGGTAATGACTTAGTTGCATTGTCATCATCTATTCTTCTACTCACAGGCATTAAAAATTGAACTCTTTTCAGGCTCTATGCCACCAATTCTTGAAATTGATGCACAGTTGTCAAAGGTAGTTGCTCAGTTTGCGGCATCCCTACTTGTTCTAATACTTTGACTTCAATATTGACAGAAACTAAGTAGCTACCAGGTTCAGCGCCAATGGTTTCGGCTATTAATTTTGCAAGTTCTGGACGCTTGGCTGTAATTGGATCTCTTAAGCTACAACGATCCCAATCATGTTTAGCCGTCGGATTTAAGTTGAGAATATAGTGCTTAGTCATAGGTTAAAGTCTGGAATCCATCCTCTGTAACAACCCCATAAAGTCATTAGCTGAATAACTCTACTCTTTTATTATAGTACACTTGTACTAAAAAAGTAGGTGAGTAGAAAAAATGTAATCGCGTTATTGGCAATTTTTTATTTTTAAAAGGGCGGGATTAAGCACCTTTGCCATCAGGAGAAGATTTAGGCGGTAGGAGTGCGTCATTTAACCAAAAGGCCTGTTGAATTACGGGAATAGCAATATTAGTGTCAAAGACAATTTTGACGCGGCGGTGATACTCTCAAGCAACCTAGGTAGTTACAACTTCTTGCTTTTGATCTTAATTGCTAGGAAGAAGTGGGTAAACGTAAATTGGGTAAAGGAAACTGAGCAATTGCTGGGAAACTACTGTTACAGTTAGCACGATTGACGATGCGATCGCCTAAAATTTAAACCGCATTCTCTACTCCTAATAACAACTTATTAATTAGGGGTAGATATTCACAATTAAGAAAAATGCGGTTAAGCTAAGTGAGACTAATTAGTACAAGTATTTAAGGAATATTCTTAATGACTGCAACTACTGCTCGTATAAAGCATGAGATAAAAGATATTAACCTAGCTCCCTCTGGTAGGCAAAGAATTGAATGGGCGGGGCGCGAGATGCCTGTCCTCAAGCAAATACGCGATCGCTTTGCTCAAGAAAAGCCTTTTGCTGGTATTCGTCTAATTGCTTGCTGCCACATTACTACCGAAACGGCTCATTTAGCGATCGCTCTCAAAGCTGGCGGTGCAGATGCAATATTAATTGCTAGTAATCCTCTTTCTACTCAAGATGACGTAGCTGCAAGTTTAGTCGCTGACCACGAAATTCCTGTTTTTGCAATCAAGGGCGAAGACAATGAAACTTATCACCGCCACGTTCAAACTGCCTTAGATCACCGTCCCAATATCATTATTGATGATGGTAGCGATGTAGTTGCTACCCTAATTCAAGAGCGTCAACACCAAGTTGCTGACTTAATCGGTACAACTGAAGAAACTACTACCGGAATTGTACGGTTGAAAGCCATGTTTAAAGATGGTGTCTTGACATTTCCAGCAATGAATGTTAACGATGCCGATACCAAACACTTCTTTGATAATCGTTACGGTACAGGACAATCGACGCTAGATGGAATTATCCGTGCTACTAATATTTTGCTAGCAGGTAAAACAATTGTAGTAGCTGGTTATGGCTGGTGCGGTAAAGGTACAGCGATGCGATCGCGCGGACTGGGGGGCAATATAATTGTTACTGAAATCGATCCGATCCGGGCAATTGAGGCGGTTATGGATGGCTTTAGAGTGCTACCAATGGCGGAAGCTGCGACTCAGGGGGATATCTTTATCACCGTTACAGGTAACAAGCACGTAATTCGCGCCGAGCATTTTGAAGTTATGAAGGATGGGGCGATCGTTTGTAATTCTGGTCACTTTGATATTGAAATTGACCTCCAATCTCTAGGTGCAAAAGCTACAGAAGTTAAGGAAGTCCGTAACTTTACTCAACAGTATCAAATGCCTAGTGGTAAATCTGTTGTAGTTTTAGGTGAAGGTAGATTAATCAACCTAGCCGCCGCCGAAGGACACCCAAGTGCGGTAATGGATATGAGTTTTGCTAACCAAGCTTTGGCTTGTGAATATTTAGTCAAAAATAAAGGCAAACTAGAACCTGGTTTGCACTCTATCCCTGTTGAAGTAGATGCAAACATTGCCAAATTGAAGTTGCAAGCAATGGGCATCAATATTGATACTCTCACGCCAGAACAAACTGAGTACATCAATTCCTGGACTGCGGGAACTTAATACGATATAAGTTAGTTAGAAAAAGGAGGCATAGTTAGCTATGTCTCCTTTTGCTTGTAGATTGGTTATAAAAAGGAAATAAATTGATGGTTGAATGGATTATTAATACAATGAATTCCCTAGGATATTGGGGAATTGGCTTATTAATGTTTTTAGAAAATCTATTTCCGCCTATTCCTTCGGAGTTAATTATGCCTCTAGCGGGGTTTACGATATCCCAAGGGAAATTAGATTTTGCTCCGGTAGTGTTTGCAGGCGTTTTGGGTACAGTAATCGGAGCGCTACCTTGGTACTACGCAGGTAAAATCCTTGGAGAAAAGCGTTTAAAGAGTTTAGCCGATAGATACGGTAAATGGTTGACAGTTTCAAGCAAGGATATTACCACAGCTACGGGTTGGTTTGATAAACATGGTGGTAAAGCTGTACTTTTGTGTCGTCTCGTACCAGGAGTTCGCACTTTAATCTCTTTACCAGCAGGTATTAGTAATATGCCTCTACTGCCATTTTTATTTTATTCAACTATTGGTACTACTTTATGGGTAGGTTTGCTGACTTACACGGGTTATGTTCTCGGCAATAATTACAAGTTAGTAGAAGAATATCTCGGTCCTGTTTCCAAAATCGTGTTAGCTACTCTGCTTACAGTCTTTGCTGTTTGGGTGATTAGAAGAATTATGCGCCGTTCTACTTAAGCCCTTAGTTACAAATAACTTCAAATTAGTTTTTAGTCCAAAACTGATAATTTTAGACTATTGAGAAAGTAATACTTTATAAATATTCCAGCTTGAAAAATCGCTCTAATTACTGGCAGCTACAACCTTATATTCGATCGCAGTGGCAAACTATTGCTAAAGGATTTATTTGCATCCTAGGCTACGTGATTTCTACTCTGCTACTGATTTACTTAGCAGGAAAATTGCCTGCACCATTTGCAGAGGGTAATGTAGGAGAAATCGCCCAAATATCAGCGATCGCATTGGGTATATTTTTAGTACGAGGCATTTCTCAGTCTGGGCAAGATATATTCATGGCTCAAGCGGCTTTAAAGGTTGCTTTAAATTTGCGAAAGCAAGTTTATACCCATATGCACAAGCTTAACCTCAGCTACTTTGAAACTACCCAAGCCGGAGACTTATCTTATCGCCTCACCGAAGATGTAGACAGAGTTGGGGAAGTAGTCAACAAGCTATTTCATGATTTTGTGCCTTGCGTCCTCCAACTGGTTGCAATTCCTATTTATATGATTTATCTCAATTGGCAACTAACTTTAGCTCTGCTTATAGTTGCACCGTTGATGGGAATATTGATTGGTTGGTTTGGCGAAAGATTACGCAAGTTTTCCCGTAAAAGTCAAAATCGCGTCTCTAATTTATCGGCAATTCTTACAGAAGTTTTTAGCGGGATTCGTTTAGTCCAAGCTTTTGCAGCAGAAAAATATGAAATTGCTAGATTTAGCAAAGAAGCTGAAGCTAGTCGTCAAGCTAAGTATTCTGCGGAACGTTTGAAGGCAATTCAAATCCCGATTGTAGGTTTTCTAGAAGCTTTGAGCATCTTACTATTGCTATGTATTGGTGGCTGGCAAATTTCTCAAGGCAACTTAACTGTAGCCAAGTTTTTCAGCTTTTTGACTGCGGGAGTAACACTGCTTGACCCTATCAGTCACGTTACTAGCAACTATAACGAGTTCAAGCAGGGAGAGGCATCGGTTGACAGAGTTTTTGAGATTTTGGCAATTAAACCAACGGTAGTTGAAAAGCAAAATGCGATCGCGCTGCCAGAAGTTACGGGTAAAGTAGAATATCGTTGCGTCAGCTTTGCCTACAAGAGCGATCAACCTGTACTAAAAGACTTAAGCTTACTAGCATTACCTGGAGAAACAATTGCCCTCGTGGGCGCTTCGGGAGCCGGGAAAACAACTTTAGTTAACTTATTACCTCGCTTCTACAATCCCTTAGCGGGGGAGATTTTAATTGATGGCATCAATATACAAGACGTAACAATCACTAGCTTGCGACAGCAAATTGGAATTGTTCCCCAAGAAACTGTGTTATTTTCTGGGACAATTGCCCAAAATATTGCTTTTGGACAAACAGACTTCGGTTTAGACGCAGTGCAAGCCGCCGCCGAAGTAGCTAACGCTCACCAATTTATCAGTCAATTACCCGATGGTTACTATACTTGGGTAGGAGAAAGGGGTGTAAATTTATCTGGTGGACAAAGACAGAGAATTGCGATCGCGCGTGCGGTATTACTCAATCCTCGCATCCTAATTTTGGATGAAGCCACCTCAGCCTTAGATTCTGAGTCTGAAGCTTTGGTGCAAGAAGCATTAGAGCGAATTATGCACAATCGGACAGTGTTTATTATTGCTCATCGTTTGACTACAGTGCGAAGATGCGATCGCATTTTAGTAATCGAAAAAGGAATTGTTGTAGAATCTGGTACTCATCAGGAGTTACTAAAACTTTCTAGACAATACGCCCACTATTATAGCCAGCAATTTAGTTCCTAGCTCCATCGACTTTCAGCCAGTTTCTAACTCCCAAGTAATTTGGCAATAAAAAGTTAATCGTTTAAAGACTCAAAGTTGGTTTGCCCTTGTCAAGGTATGCTAGAGATATAACTCGCTTATCGAATCTTTAAGCTGTTAGTTGCCACAATGAATTAAATAAACAAGTTAAATATATAACAATGACAATACTAGGTTTTGATAAATCTCCTCCTCGCATGGATGTTAAAGTACCAGTGGCTAAGTTGCGAAATGATACCTTTTACAAACTGGCTGATGGACGGACAATGATTCTGTCACCGAGTAATTGCGGCGGGATGAAATGGACGCATGATAAGAGTCACGTATTATCTAAGGACTCTACAGAAGGTTATTATCTGAGAAAAACTAATGCCGCAGAGTTCAGTAATATTGGCATCGAATGGAGACAAGCTGCACTTCATTTAGCCCAATCTGGTTACTTAACTCTCTCCCGCAAAGAGATTGTTTCTGATACGCCTACTATTGAGATGCTAGACAGTATAATAGCTGATTAGCTAGTAAGCAAAGCTATATTCAACTTTATTGTTGGCTTAAGATTGAAGTCGGTTCGTTTAAAGATGCGACCGCAATTTTCAATAACACCTGCCTTAGTTTTACAACTACTATTTAGGAGAAAACTGCCTTAATATTGCAACTTAGTAGTTTCATTTTTTCTATTTAAACTTTACTACTAATTGCTACTTTATTAACTTATTAATAACCTTTGCTGATTTTTTTTGGTCTATTTCTTTTTGCTGTTGTTTTAGTTTTTCCAACAAGAGAATTGCTACAGTTTCAACTTTTCTGTTTTTAATCGGTTCAATGAATTTATCAAAAGGATTAAGATCGACAATATAATTGCCTATTTTTACTCCAATCGGTTCCAAATGCTTACCGTTTAACTGCTCAGTGAGGGTTGGTGATGGTTTGTCTTGTGATTCGCTCTTTATATACAATTTATTAATTAGCCATTTACAGGTTTCCGGGGCGATTTTATCTTGTTTAAAGCAAACAAGCGCAATCAACTTAAATAGTTTACTGCGGGTAATTAAACAATGGGTTTGTTTTAGATTAGGTGTTACTCCCAATCCAAAATTATCAATCAGTTGCGCCAAGAAGTGAATAGGAATAGCACTTTCTGTATTACTAATATCGGGCGCAATTAATAAGGAAGGCTGACCTTTAATAAATAAATTTATTATTTCTGGTTTTTTACCAACATAGTTCTTTATTACAACTTCAGTTTTTCTTTTTTCTAAATCTAAATCCAAGGACAGATTTTCGATATTATCAACAATATTTGTAAAACGGCTATGGTCAGCTTCACATAACTTAATGTTTTGCCTAACTTGCTGCCATTCACCACTTAAAAACTCTAGTAAAGCAATATACTTGCATCCGAGGCTATGTCCAACCCAAAAAAAATTTGTGTCCTTGAGATATATATCGTAGTCATAACCTAAATTTATTGCTTCTTTAACAACCTCTCTTCGGATGACATATTGCTCTTTAACTAAGCTAATAGCAACAGACCAATGATTGAAGGTAAATCTGAAGGGCAAAGCAATAATGGTATAGCCTGCATCATACAATTGATTGAGGAAGTATCGGTAAAAAATAGTTGGAAAAGTGCCAAAAAAAGCGCCCCCGATAAATTGCACAACTCCTTTAGGATGGGGATGAATTGCTACCCAACTATTTGAAATTGGTTTAAATCTAAACTTATCCTGGTTTTTCATAGCTTTAGAAATTTGTAGTTTTGTTTTTTTGAACTAATGAAATGTGGGATAAGTATTGGTTGCTTTTCGCTCCAAATACATCCCACAATCTTCACTGAGTGATTACTCTAGGACTTTATAGAGCTTCTACTAACTCTGATGAGGTTTGCGGAATAACTGGCAAACCTTGTGAAATAAATGGCAAACTTTGCAGTCTATACAGAGAGTTACCCGTAGCTGTAGGTAGAGGATAAACAATTTGATCGAGTTGTGGATCGGTAGCTGTTAAATCTTTAAAAAAAGTTCCCCGATGTTCAGGAGTTAGTAAAAGAGCAGCATTTCTTGCAGGTGAAAGGGAGGCTAAAAAGATTTCTACATATCCGCGCACTTCAAAGTTAGGATTGGGATTACTTAGTAATCTTGGATCGGGCTGTAGTATGAATAAGCCTGTGTCATTAGCTGGAATAGTAATCGGAAAACGAGTTTTTCCAGGGTTTTCTGGTATTACATCACCTGGGACGTTTGCTCCTAAGATATCTAAAAAAGTGACTGTTGTAGCTGGATCTAAAGTTGGTGAATTGGCTGTAAATACAAGTGATACTCTTACAGCAGAATCTGTAACATTAGCTAAAGTTAAAAAGTAACCTTGAATAACGGTGCGGCTAATTTTGTCAAAGGGTGGTTGCTGAAGCTCTTTAGGCAATTGTGGCTTGACCAGGAGTTCAAAAGTTGAAACTAGCATAATTTTTCCTTCGTATTTGATGTCCAAGTTAGCTAGTTAAACAGGATTTAATTTACAGATGTAATTAGCTGTTTAACTGCTCTTTAACTTTCTACAAATGAGCGATAGGAGGTTCCGGAAATATACAACTTTTTATTTTGATGAATCAGTACCGCAAAACAAAAACGCGATCACTTTCATAGTTTTGAGTCCTTAGTTAGTAAACTTTACTCAAGATTAAATGTATAAAAAAATACTTGTAAGTTGGAGATTAAAAATCAATGTATGCAATTTCCAGCAAATTGAGAAAGTTACGATTGCGGAGGTAGACAATAATGTACTTAGAGTAACGCTAATACTTTAGCGTTACTCTAACTTGCCTACGAAAGCAAATCTTGTAGATAGTTAAAGCCTCAAATTTCAGTATTTATGTCATTAAAATAACAAAGGTATCTTGAATTTATACTTAATGTAAAATAAAAAATAATTTATTAATAGTCGCTAACTGATTAAACTTAAAATCTTGGTCTACTTACCTTTCAACGGAGAGGGTGGGATTTGAACCCACGATAACATTGCTGCCATAACGCATTTCGAGTGCGCCGCGTTCAACCACTCTGCCACCTCTCCACAGGACAACAAAAGTGTTGTAGCTACAAATTATAGCATTTTTATAGTAAGGATGCGTTACTTTCAGCAGTTTCTATAGTTAACTCAAATTTATTATTAGGTGTCCACTGAACAGCGCCATCTCGTGAGGTTAAAAATATCTTTGTCTTAATTTTCTTTAAGTGAGCCGTATTTGAGGCAGTATCTTGAGAAAATGCGATCGCAACTTCTGGCTCGATTGCTTCAACTAAATCTGCGTCAAATGCTTCTGCAAACAATAAGACTTGAGTAGAAGCTAGATTATTACTTACCGCTTGAGTTTTTCCATTACTTAACTTTGTATTGCCTACTAGAAGCCATTTTTGACTTTGAATTTGTACCTGCCATAGAGGTATGCGATCATCAATCAATTTAATTTGTGTAGAACCTGCTACTATTTGTTCTCTAGCAACTAGCAATTCATAACTTCCATTATTGAGCGATCGCACTTTCTGCGAAATCTTCTTATCTTCTGCAATGCTATAAAAGTTTTTAATGGGCAGTTGCGACAAAATCTCTATCCAACCATTTTTATCGTCAACCAAAGAATTTGTGGCGATCGCCCAATCAATATGGTTAATTCCTTGCTGCTGCAAAAAAGGTAAAACCGTAAAACGGGCGGTGGAGGGATTTCCACTATTAAACAGTAGAACTTTTCCCCAATCTTGAACTACTACTATTGGTTCTACTTTATCTGCCAGTACTGTTACTCGAAAACCTGTAGTTGAATGCCAAACTGGAAATAACACTAAACTAACTACTAACACACCGACAAGCCACCAACGTTTCTGCCACCAAGGTAGAAACCAAGCTAAACTCATTAATCCATATACCGCTAGTAGTTGCCAAATAGCGATTTTGCCAACAGCTAAAGAATTTCCCGGCAACTGAGCAAAAAATTGCACTAGCCAAATTAAGATCCAAGTAGGGTAATACAATAGCAGGGCGATCGCACTTCCGGCGGTAGAAGAAATCAAAGCAGCGATCGCGCTAACAATCCCACCGATACTGATAACTGAGATTAGCGGTATTGTAAGGATATTTACTACCAAGCTATAAGGTGGTAGCACGCCAAAAATGTAAAGTTGTAGTGGTAAAGTCCACAAAGCTGCTGCAAGTGGGACAGCAATTAAAGTTGCGATCACCTTTGGCATCCAATCTAATTTTGAGATTAGCGGCGGTACGGTGACAACTAATCCTAATGTCGCTAGGAAGCTTAGTTCAAACCCCAAATCCCAAATCCATACAGGATTAAATAATAGTAAAAGTGTTGCTGCTACTAACAGCGATCCTAGAGGCTTGATTTTTCTGCTAGTAGCTACACCAATTAATGCCCCGAACCCCATAATTACTGCTCGTAGTACCGAAGGCTGTAAACCAGTTAAGCCAACAAATCCGATTAATGCAACTGCACCACAGCCAAATTGCCATTCTGGCGATAACCCTTTGCTTAAAGCTAATACCAAGCCAAGAATCAGTGCAGTCTGAAACCCCGAAGCCGCTAAAGCATGAGCTAATCCAACTCGTACAAATAAATCTCTGATGTCATAAGGTAAATCAACAGCTTTGCTACCTAAAACCATTGAACTAACAAGTTGCCCTTCAGGACTTCCCAACCACCGAACTTGCGATCGCACAATTCGTTTGCTAACTTGCCATGTTCCCCATGCTGGCTGTTCGCTATCAGTAAAATTTACTTGTATTCCGTTCATGCCAGCAAAGGTACTTTGCTGCTGCAAAAATCTTTTGAAGTCAAAACTGCCTGGGTTAGTTGCAGATTTTGGTTCATACAGAATACCCTTAATTGCGATCGCTTGTCCCGGATATAAACCAGTAGATTGAAGCACAGGTACAGTTACATACAATTTACCTGTAACTTCAGTTGCCTTGCCTGTCTGATTAATTTCCTTTGCTTCCAACCAAAATTGTCCCCTTTGACTCCGAGTTAACCGAGGCAAACTAATGACTTCACCTCGAAGTGTAACAACTTGCTTTCCTTCACCAATAAATTGACTGATATTATTAATGGCTGGTTGCGGTGTTCTCACCTGAAAATATAGTGTTGCTAAAAATCCTACTATACCTGCTACTAGAAATAGGCTTGGTTTAACTCTTCTCCATTTATTAAATAACGCATTGCCAGAGCCTTTATTTACTACATAGCTCAGGAAAATTCCTATTGCTATCCCTAGAGCTATTATCCCATAACTACCCCAGCTAACGGATGTAGATAGCAAACCTATAATACAAGCAAGACATAAAACTACGGCATTTGTCTGACTCATCAAATTTTCAAGATTAAATCTTCAATCTAATATATAAAGCTTTAGTTATTTGATTTTTCTCATTAGGTATTGCTTTAATTTATTCTCCCAATTTTTTATAACTCTAAATTCTAAAATCAAAGTATGAAAACTATTTATTAGTTTGACTCCTAGTTCTCCTAAATTAGTCATCCGTCTTCTGCAGTAATTGCCTTATAAGCATTTTTAACAAATTCAATTATTCAGAGTTGTCTTTAACCTCTAAACTACTTCTTAAATTATTATCTTGAGTGCCTTCTTTACTTTTGTTAATTCCACTCTTCCCTGCTCTTCCGTTTCTTCTAAATTTTCTGTACAGGTAGGTGAACTTATCGCAAGCTTTTTGGAAAGGTTCAGGAGTCTTTTTCTTGCCAAATCCCTATACAATTGCTCCAGATTCTCTGATGCTACACGTTAATCTAGTAAAGTCACTATTACTCGAAACAATATAATTACTGTAGTTATTAGTATAAAGTAAATCCATTGCATCAATTATTAAGCCACTATCAGTGAAATTTTTGCCAGCAGTGTAACTAAATTATCGACTCAGTTGACGCAAGTGTATCTAATTTTTATTTAGTATCATCTTTCATACTTTCGCAATATTTTTCTACTTTATAGCCGTATGAAATATAAAGTAACTATACGTTTTTAAAAAGTGGAAATCCTAATTTTTCTCGTTGCTGTAAGTACAGATTAGCTATGTTTCTTGCCAAGTTACGGATTTTACTTATGTATCGAACCCTTTCTGTTACAGCTATTACTCCCCTAGCATCTAAAAGATTAAATGTATGAGAACACTTTAAAACATAGTCCAAGCTTGGTAGAACCAGTCCTTTTTGGGTCAGTTGCTCTGCTTCTTGCTCGTACAAGCTAAAGAGGACGACCAGCATCTCTGGATTAGCAGCTTCAAAGTTATACACACACTGCTCTATTTCACCTTGTAAATAAATATCCCCATAGGTAATATTATCTGTCCACTGAATTTTAGAAATTGCTTCTACCCCTTGGAGATACATAGCCAATCTCTCTAGACCATAAGTAATCTCAATTGAAACGGGGCGACAGTCAATGCCTCCACATTGTTGAAAGTAAGTAAATTGAGTAACCTCCATTCCATCTAGCCAAACTTCCCACCCTGTCCCCCAAGCCCCTACGGTGGCATCTTCCCAGTTATCTTCTACAAATCGAACATCATGTTCTTCTGGATAAATACCTAACGCCCGTAGGGAATCGAGATAAGTACCCTGGATGTTTTCTGGTGACGGTTTAATTAAAACTTGATATTGATAATAGTACTGGAATCGATTGGGATTTTGACCATAGCGTCCATCAGTCGGACGGCGACAAGGTTCAACATATGCAACTGACCAAGGCTCTGGACCTAAGGCTCTTAAAAAGGTTTGGGGATTTTTTGTGCCTGCTCCCTTTTCAATGTCGTAAGGCTGGGCAATTAAGCAACCGTGATCACCCCAAAATCTATGCAATGCTGCAACTACCGATTGAAAATTCATAACTTCCTTTTATCAGGACAAGAGTATTAATCATTGTTGCTTAAAACTACTGCCAACCCTAGGCTTGAGGCTTTTCTCAATTTTTTTCATCAAATCCCTTGACAACTACATCCACAGTTGATAGATTAGTAAAGCACTGGAGAGGGAGGCGAAAGCCAAGCGAACCAGAAGGCACGCCGAACCATGAAAAAATTATAGTTGAAAA